>ENA-UOOK01000147-UOOK01000147.1-fermentation-metagenome-genome-assembly--contig:-NODE-147-length-82975-cov-31.811288_pt1 | contig 82975 bp, 89 predicted proteins | sample MGYA00245777_ERZ724023 | MGnify/ENA primary metagenome ERZ724023 (study PRJEB28704, sample SAMN03018312) | fermentation metagenome | biome: anthropogenic terrestrial biome; feature: soil; material...
TTCGTCATTGCCTGCCGGTACAGGGGTATGGGTGGTGAAGATACCAGATTTTTTGACGATTTCCCTGGCTTGTTCAAGGGTATAACCATCCCGGTTCATCAACTGGTTGATGCGTTCCAAGGTCAAAAAGGCAGAATGCCCTTCGTTCATGTGGTAAATCACCGGTTTGTAACCAAGGCGCTCAAGGGCGCGCATACCGCCGATGCCCAGGAGCATTTCCTGCGAAATGCGTAATTCAGGGTCACTAATATAAAGTTTATCGGTCAGTTGGCGATCCTGGGGGTTATTTTCAGGTAGATCTGTGTGCAGCAAAAACAGGGGCACGCGCCCGACCTGGATCTCGTAAATCCTTGCCCAAAGCGTGCGACCAGGGAGTTCGATGGAAATTTTCACGGGTTCGTGGTTTTCGTCGTAGAGTTTGACGATAGGCATATCGTTGAAATTGATTTCAACGCTTCGCGCTTCCTGCCAGCCGTCTTCTGTGATGCGTTGTGAAAAGTAGCCAAAAGTGTACACAAAACCAACCGCAACCAAAGGCAGCCCAAGGTCACTGGCTTCCTTCAAATGGTCACCCGATAGGATGCCCAACCCACCCGCATAAACCATCAGGGATTCGTGCAAGCCATATTCAAACGAAAAATAGGCGATCTTTTCGCCAGTATTGTTTGGGTATTTCACATTAAACCAGGTATCTTTACGGTTCATGTAGGCATCAAAATCCTTGATGATCTTGTCATACCGATCGAGGAAATAACGGTCTTTGATCAGGTCTTCAAATTTCGATTTTTCCACCGTGCGAAGCATGACGACCGGATTATGATTACTTAGTCTCCATTTGAGAGCATCGATTTCCTTAAACAAACGAGCGACATCAGGGTTTCCTACCCACCAGAGGTTGTGGGCAATATCGCCGAGCCTCTTGATGCGATAAGGCAAGTCAAAGCTGTTGGGATACTCTCGAATGATTTTATTATCCATGAATTATTTCTCCTATAAGTTGTGATTAACCCGCGTTAATACCTATGTATACACGTTTGTCCATTATACCCAAAATCAGGATAGTCTTAAACGGAGGGTTATCCAATAATCCTGCGTTATAAATATTACTTCTTTCCCGTGTAACCGCTTGCTGTGATGATCTGGATGCGGCAAAGCCGGCGATCAGACAAACGGCTATAAAGGCGCTGGTCTAATTCATCGGGTAAAGCGGATGAAGTGATCACGGTTGGCAATTCGGCATTATATCGATAATTGAAAAGTTGATACAGTTTTTCACGAGCCCAGGGGGTAGCCGACTGCGTGCCCAGATCGTCCAGGATCAACAGCTGGGCGGTGCGTACTTCGTTGAAGCGTTTATCCAGGCTGATGCCGCTGTTAGGCGCAAAAGCCGCTCGCAGATGATCAAGCAAGTCCGGGACCACAATGAAAAGCGGCGGGGACCCTTTGGCTGCCTGGTAGTTGCCAATGGCGGCTGCCAGGTGCGTCTTCCCGCAACCGTAGGTGCCATGTAAACTCAACCAACCTTTGGGTTTTTCAGCGAAAGCCTGGGCGGCTTCGAAAGCCTCACGCAGAGAGTTGATATCCTCTTTGCGCAAACCTTCATCCTTGCGAAAACTGAAGTTTCCGAAAGTCTGTCTTGAATGCAGGTGCAGACTTGACAATTCAGGATGCCCGAACTCATCGGTCGGATTTCGAAAATCGGGTGCGAGGATATGTACGTGAGTTACCAAATCGGGGTCAAGCAGGCGGGAGTGAATCCGTCCTTCAAATTCATTAAGCTGTTGATTGCTGGTGATGACTGTAGGAAGACGATTGATATAGCGCGAGTTGATGATCTGGAATAATTTTTCTTCAGCCCAGGGGGTGGAACTTTGGGTGCCAAAATCGTCCATTACCAGGAGGGCAGCATTGCGAATCTCATTAAAGCGATCTTCAAAATTAGAGCTTCCTGAGGAAGAGAAAGAAGAGCGCAGCCAATCCAACAGGTCAGGTACGGTCAGAAAAATTGCCGGCGTCCCCATCGCGACCGCCTGGTTGGCAATGGCAGCTGCAAGATGCGTTTTACCGGAACCGTAACCGCCAGTCAATAAAAGCCAGCCATTTTGAGTGCCAGCAAAATTTTGGGCAGAATTGAAAGCTTGCTCCAGCGAGTTCGCCTGGGTGATGCCCAGCCCAACCCTGCCGCGGGGTAAAAAGTTGGCAAAAGTCAGTTCAGTCAGCGAGCCGAGGTTGCTGAGCAAAAAAAGGTGTTGTTGTTTAACTGATTGTACAGCGTGCAGGCGGCAGACACAGATTTCGCTCTTGCCAAAGCGGGGATCGCTCATGGGGACATCATAGCCGACAAAGCCGATCCCATGACAGATGGGGCAATCGGGGTCTCCCGGACCGTAAATGATCCGATCGGGTTGAATGGTGGGCTCAACCTCCGGTGTGGTCTCTTTTTTGTTCGAGATAAAGTTTCCTAAATTGGTCGAGATCTCGTTTACCTTCTTCATTGGTTCTCTTGCGTCCTTTTTCTTGCCAGTTGCGCAGGATTGCCTGCACATATTTCCAGTTACGGGCATTATATTCGACTGCTTCCTGCATGGCATCCTCAATCCAGTCTGCAGGATAAGTTTGGGCATCTGCTTTGAGGACTTCTGCCATCATGGGTGTAAGCGCGCCGAAATTATCTTCATATAGTTTAAAAATATTGGGGCGGTCAGCGGTTGGTAAAACTTTAGCCAATCGATACCGACCGACCAGTTCAGGGTTTTCGCGTAACTCGTCGTAAATTTTCGCTCCAGCAGGGGTACCTGCGATCAAATAGGTCTTCTGCTGGTTGTTGGGGTCAGTCCAGAAAAGCAACAGCCCAGCCTCACGCAGTTGGTCCAAAGCTTTCTGCAGACACAGTTCATCCTTCTTGAGATAGGCAGGCAAGCTGGCTTTGAAATCAAAAAGCAGGGCGAACGCGCCTGGCTGGTTCTGCTGACTCATCAACTGAAAATAGGCGAGCAGAACATGCAGAGCATCAGCACTGAGATCCTGGATGGAATCAAGAAAATTCACCGGCAGTTCGATTTGCAGGGTATTTTCTGAAAATTTACTTTTTTTATCCATGGTCATGATCTGAAACGTATGCTTTATCTTTGAACTGAGCTAATCTTTCCAGGAACACCAATTCAACACCTGGATGCACAGGACCATTGCGGTGCTTCGCAACAGCCACCTTGGCAATATTATGATAGGGACTATCGACGTCATCCATATGTGGTCGGTTGATGAACATGACAATATCAGCGTCCTGTTCCAGTGAACCAGATTCCCTCAGGTCAGAGAGGATTGGGTTTTTATCCTGGCGCTGCTCTACAGCACGGGAGAGCTGGGCGGCTGCCAAAACAGGCACGTCCAGTTCACGGGCTAAAATTTTCAATTGCCTGGAGATGTAAGAAACTTCCTGTACGCGGTTTTCTGAGCGGTGATCACCTGACATCAACTGCAGATAGTCAATGATCACCAGGTCAAGTGTATGCTCATCCTTGAGACGCCGACATTTGGCACTGAGCTGAAGCGGTGTGATGCCGGGTGTATCGTCGATAAAGATATTGACATTCTCAAATTTGGTAATCGCGCTGGTAAAGCGGTTGGCTTCTTCATCAGAAAACCGCCCTGAACGCAATTTTTGAGAATCGATCCCGGTATCCTGGGCGATCATACGCTGAAGCAACTGCACAGCGGACATTTCCAGCGAAAACATCGCCACATTCCGGCGCAAAACCATACCAACATACTTGGATATGCCGATCATAAAACCGGTCTTACCCATACCAGGTCGACCAGCAACGATGATGAAATCGGATTTATGCAACCCATCCAATACATCATCCACTGCCTTGAGCCCGGTCTTAAGTCCTCCTACTTCCTCCCCGCTGGCGCTTGCTTCGGTAACCTGGTCCAGGTAATTCCTGGCTACGTAGCCAATCGGGACCAGGTCGCGCTTATAACGGTTCTCGCTAACACTGTAAATCGAGCGCTCAGACTTATCAATGACATCGTCCAGTTCCATGTCCTTGTGGTAAGCGAACTGGGCGATATCAGTTGCGGCTTTGACTAATTTTCTGCGGGTATTCAACTCGCTGATGGCACGCGCGTAGGAAACCGCGTGCTGAGAAGAAGGCACCCGATTGCTGAGTTGAAGCAGGTAATCCAGACCGCCGATTTCATCGAGTTGTCCGCGTGACTCCAACACATCCTGGACGGTCAAAACGTCGATGTAATGCTTTTCCCGGTCAAGCGAGAGAAAGGCTTCCCAAATCCATTGATGGCGCGGTTGATAAAAATCGTTTGGTTCCAAAAAAGATATAACGTCAATGAGTACATCCGGATCAATCAAAACAGAACCGATCAGGGCTTCTTCCATTTCGCGATCATGCAGTTTGTTTTCACTGATCGAGATAGTCTCATCAGATTGTTGATACGAATCTTCCACAAAGGCTCCTGTCTGTTAGATTAAAAGGTTAATTTGTATCCGGACCCGGTTCAACAGGTGGTTCTGGTGGTAAAGAATCATCCTGCCCATTGCCTTTTTCAAGATCATCAAGGAAGTCCTCAAAAACCGAGATATCCCCGGTTTCTTCTGGCTCTTCTTCAGGTTCAACTTCATCAGATAACATCGCATCTTCCGGCTGGATGCCAGCTTCCTCGAGGATGTCTTCATCTACAAAAATGGGTGCGCCGGTGCGGACAACCAACGCAAGAGCATCCGAGGGACGACAATCTACAAAGAAGGTCTTATCGGTCTCGATCACCAGGTTGGCATAATAGGTCTCATTCACCAGCCCCTTTATTTCCACCCGCAGCAGATGCGCTCCCAACTGATCCAAAAGTGCTAACATCAGGTCGTGTGTAAGTGGTCTGGCAACAGCAATGTTTTGCAGGGCAATAGTGATCGATTCGGCTTCAAACAAGCCGATCCAAATTGGTACATAACGTTCTTGTGTCTTGTCTTTCAAAACGATGATACGATCCTGGTTGGTCAGGCTGACTCTGACACTATCAATCTGACATTCGATCATTTTTCCCATATTCCACCAATTGTTTTCATGAGTAATTGTTACCTTAAATTCTAACATGTTTGCTCTTGCTCACCTAAAGAAATTGAGGTTTTAAGATTGCGGGCGGTTTTAACGGAAAAGACAGGGAAAACTAACCAGTTTCGGATATAATGGAAAATACATATCACCAACACGCTATTGTCTTTGATTATCGGGTATAAAAAGGGAAAACGCGGTTCAGAAGTCGAATGGGAAGAGGACGTGTCACAAGAAATAAAGCAGCAAGATTTATTATTAATCGAGAAGCACCGCAAACGCGAAATTTGCTTCAATGATGCCCTGCTGCGCAAAGGCTACGATGTGACACAAGTCAATAGCGGAGGCGATGGTTTGATCCAAATGAACGGATACAAACCGGATGTAATCATCATCAATGCTGCATCGCTACGCACCAATGGTTTGCGAATCTGCTCCTGGTACCACAACCGTCTGCCCGATATCCCGGTAATCCTGATTGTCGCTGAGGACGAACCGATTGCTGATGCAGAATCGGTGGATGTGATCATGCATCTGCCATTTACAGTGCAGAAACTGGTCAACCGTTTGCGCTCTTTCCAGCAGACATTAAATGAAGATGTTTTGATCAGAGGCCCTTTGCAGCTGAATCAGAAGACACGCATGGTCTCAATAAATGACAAAACAGCATATCTGACTCCTCGTCTGACCCGGCTTCTGAAAGTTTTCATGGAAAATAGTTCCAAAGCCCTTGCCCGCGAGGAATTGTTTAAGCGTGTCTGGGAGACTGATTACACCGGTGATACCCGTACCCTGGATGTGCATATCAGCTGGCTGCGAAAAGTGCTTGAAGAAAATCCCACCAACCCCAAGTTGATCAAAACCGTGCGCGGGATTGGGTACAAACTCGATCTGTAGTTCCAAAAATTTCTATTTTTATAAGGTCGCCGCACTCCTGGTCTGGCTTAGTGGGAGAGCATGAACACTAAGCACTTTGCCGCAAAGGCAAGTCCATTCCTTACATTGGTCAATTGTTCTCGTAGGGGCGGCCTGCCATGGTCGCCCGCCCATCAGCTACGAGCTTTTGATAATAATCTCAGAATCGACCCCCAAACAGGTATCCACCTGGATTGCTCCGCGCAGCCAGCCGTGATCCATGGGCACGGGTTTGTTTTTACCAGCCACTTCTGCCAGCGGCACGCTGTTCATGGCGCCATCCTTCCGGCAAGCCATTTTGCCAAAATCACCTTCCAAAACCAGTCTCAGGCTATGCTCTGCCAATTGAGTCGCAAGCAGCCGGTCAGCAGCCGTGGGTGTTCCACCCCGAACCAGTGAACCTAGAATGGTGATATGCGTGTCGATCCCTGTAGCAGAGCCAAGCCGGTTGGCAAGCAGGAGGGTCTGGGCTGAGTAGTTATTCTCGATTTTCTCGAAAGTTTTCTCTTTTTCTTCTACCGTACCACCCTTTTTTTGGGCAGCCATTTCCATAAACTCAACCAGTTCGCGAGGTCTGGCTTTTTCAGCAACAGCCACCAGCGAGAAGTTGCGCCCTGCTTTTTTCCGTTCCTGGATTGCTTCAATGATCACATCGTATGCATAAGGGATCTCAGGAATTAAAATTACATCCGCTCCTGCCGCCATACCTGACCCCAAGGTCAGCCAGCCCGAGGAGTTGCCAAGCAGTTCGACGATCATGATGCGATGAGTAGCATTGGCAGTGGTGTGTAAACGGTCGATTGCCTGAGTGGCAATTTCGCGGGCGCTGTCAAAACCGATGCATTTATCGGTGATTGGCACGTCATTCTCAGCAGAACGCGGCATGGTGATCATGTTCAAACCAGCCTGGCTGAGCTGGTATGCCACGGATTGGACCGGCTTATCACCGATGCACACCAGACCATCGAGTTGGTTACTTTTATAAGTATCAATTGCTTCCTGTGTGCGATCAACCTGTTGCCCGCCTTTTCTCATGGCAGATGGGTTCTGGCGGCTGGTACCCAATACTGTGCCGCCTTCGGTCAGAATGCCCGAAAGCAGCCCTCCTTGTAAGAGATTGATTGTGCGGTTTTCAACCAGACCTTCAAAACCATCACGGAAACCGATTAGCTGAACGTTGGGTACATTCGAAGCAGCTTTTCCAAAGCCACGGATCGCAGCATTCACACCAGGGCTATCACTGCCAGCAGTAAGCAGACCAATTTTCATAGAACACGCTCCTTAAGATCAGGTTAACCTTTATTATAGTCGGGTCAGAATCTATTTTCTGATAAAATTAATAAACCTTAACCGAATGGTTCGCGTTCGGTATCTTATTGAACAAATCTCTAGAAAAGGAGCCTGCAATGGAATACAACGAGTCCTTACTCCATGAATTAAGCCTGTTACGTGAGGCAATTGAACGCATCGCCGATTCGCTTGAGGGAATAGACGAAAAATTAGACGACCTGATCGCAGAAGATGATTACGAATACGCCGAAATGTCCGAACTTCTTGGAATGGAAGAAGACGAGGAAGATGAAGAAGGCGAAGAATTCGATGAAGACGAATTTGATGAGGATGAATTCGAAGAGGATGAAGAAGAGTTACACGACTAAACTTCCTCTCCACTAAAAAATGAATAAAGAAAAAAAACAACCGCTTCAATTTGAGCGGTTGTTTTGTGCCGAGTCACGGACTCGGACCGTGGACCCTTCAATTTTCAGTCGAATGCTCTACCAACTGAGCTAACTCGGCGTGAGAAAAGATTTTACCCGTTGACTTGGCGGCTGTCAAGCGAATTACCTGCAATTGGAATGCAAAAGTTAAATGCGGATCCCTCTCCGAGCGTCGATTCCACCCAGACCCTGCCTCCATGCCCCTGCACAATTGCCTTCACAATCGCCAGCCCCAGGCCGCTCTGGTTCTCATCGGCATGCCGGCTCTTATCGACACGGTGAAATTGGTCAAATACGTAGGGAATTTCATTATCGGGGATCCCCTCACCATTGTCGCGGACCGTAAAGAGCACACAGTGCTTCTCTTTGTTCGAATTTGTTCGGACTGCTTTCGCACTCAGCCGGATCTTTCCACCTTCTGGTGTGTGCCGAATGGCGTTACTTACCAAGTTTTCCATCACCTGGACCAGGCGCAGCTCGTCGCCAGATATTGGTGGCAGGTTTTCTTCGATCTCAACTGTCATGCCGATGTTCTTATCCCTGGCGCGCAGTTCAAACAACTGGCGTACTTTCTCGAGCAGTGGGCCTGGCTCAACCGGTTGTAGATTCAGCAATAACACTCCCGCATCGGACTGGCTGAGCAGGCGCAGGTCTGCCACCATGTGGTTGAGGCGAGTGATTTCTGCATAAAGCATGGCCAGGCGTTCCTGGGTTGGCTCCAGATCACCATCGCGCATCGATTCGATATAGCCCCCGATCACGGTCAAAGGAGTGCGCAGGTCGTGGGCAATATCAGCAGTCATACGTTTTCGTTGGCGGTCACTTTGCTCAATCTCTGCGCTCATCTGGTTGAAAGCCCTGCTCAACTCCCCCAATTCATCGTTAGAACGCACTTCCACCTTTTGGCTCAGGTCACCTGCTGCCAGATTCTGAGCAGCAGCAGTCATCTCAATTACCGGTCGGGTCAGGCTGCGTGAAAGCAAAACCCCTGCCAGGGCTGCGATGAAAATGGTGATCAGCATGGCGATCAGTAAATTGGTTTTTGAGCGATCCAAAAAAAGCTGCTCTGCCTGAGTGTAGATGATGTTTCGCCGTTGAGCGAAAAGCGTGCCAACAGCTTGCCCATCAAACTGTATAGAAATGCCAGTAGCAAGCTCTTCTGCAGAAAGCTGTTGTCCCTGCTCATACAAATCCGGAATCCCGACAATAACTTTGCCCGAAGCATCCGCCAGGGCAAACTGGCGTCCTCCTGCATTCATCATTGGCATCTGCGGATTGGACGCTGTAGGTTGTGTGGTTTGGTTGTATCTGCCGCCCTGACCCCTGCCCTGACCTTGCCCCCCATACATGTTGCCACCCATCGAAGTTTCCAGAACTTGTTCCACCCCGACCCAGCTTTTGTTGGCGGCATAAAATTCTTCGACAAGGGATAATTTTGTATAGAATTGTTGGTCAAAGACATACTGTTCAAAACTGGTTGTGTTTGTGGAAACAAAAGCAACTGTGAGCAATACAGCGGTCAAAACTGCTGTCAGGATAAAAGCGAGTGCGAGCTTGATGCTTATCGAGTGTTTCATTTGGACCCCTGCTGGGTAAAACGATATCCGATGCCAAAGACGGTCTCGAGATATTCCGGGTTGGCAGGGTCTTTTTCAATTTTTCGGCGCAGATTTCGCATGTGTACATTCAAGGTGCTCTCCAGACCAGTGAAACCACTCTCAAAGAGCCGGTCCACCAGTTCGGCCCGAGTAAACACCCTGCCCGGTGATCGCATGAGGGTCAATAACAGGTCAAACTCGAGCGGTGTCAGGTTTACAGGTTCGCCTCTTACTGTAACCTGGTGCGATTCGCGATCGAGAAGGACATCGCCTATACGCAAATATTCTTGTTGCTCCGACTGCTCTCCCTGGCGGCGTAAGGTGGCGCGGATGCGGGCAACCAATTCCCGCATGCGAAATGGCTTGATAACGTAGTCATCTGCGCCCAGTTCCAACCCCAAAACGGCATCGTTTTCTTCCTCGCGAGCGGTAATGATGATCACCGGAGTCTGGCTTTCCCGTCGGAAAGCGCTTAAAAACTGGTATCCATCCATGCCAGGCATCATTACATCCAACAAAATCAAATCAGGGTGTTCATGCCGGGCAACGAACAGTGCGCTCTGACCATCGTTTGCCTGCACCACGCGGTAGCCCTGGCTCGTAAGGTAATCTTTGAGCAGTTTGCGGACGTTGGTTTGGTCATCCACGACCAGGATCGTTTCGTTCATATCATTTATTATAGGTAAAAAGTTTACCCGGAATTTATTTAGAAAAGGTGTAGAGACCTTCTTTAGATGCAAGTATAGCTTCACTCAATAACAATTACCTCTTTTTCCGGTACAATAACCATGATTGAATTTTAACTATGCGATTCTTCGGAGGCTCTCATGGACCCTTTAACAATAATAATTATTCTGATCGGTTTGATCCTGGCAATAGTCATTGCCATCATCCTGGTCAGAACATTTCAATATCCAACCCAAACATCCGACCCTGAGCCGATTGCGCTTACAGAAATTGATGGCGAGGAAGTCGCCAGGCACATTGGTCTGGCGATCCAGATGAAAACGATTAATAATATCGATCCTGAAAAGGTTGACCCAATACCTTTTGAAGGCTTGCGCAACCTGATCAGCACCCTCTACCCGGAAGTGGAAGAGTATCTTGAACGCGAAACCATCGGTAATTATTCACTACTCTACACCTGGAAAGGCAATGACCCGGATCTGGACCCAATTGCTTTGACTGCACACATGGACGTGGTTCCTGCCAGGGAGGATGCCGAATCGGGATGGACATACCCGCCCTTTAGCGGCACAGTTGCTGACGGTTATGTTTGGGGACGCGGCGCTATCGATTGCAAAGGGGTCATGATCGGCATCCTGGAAGCGGTCAATTATCTTCTCAAGACCGGTTTCAAACCGAAACGTACAGTCTACCTTGCGTTCGGAGAGGATGAGGAAGTGTCCGGTTTGAATGGTGCTGCCCAAATCGCGAAGACTCTGGCAGAACGCGGTGTACATCTCTCGTTCCTCCTGGACGAAGGCGGCGCGATCTTACAAGGCTCCATTCCTGGTGTCGATGCCCCGGTCGGACTGGTGGGTGTTGCTGAAAAAGGGCACTTATCCCTGGTTTTGCAGGCTGAAACTGTCCCCGGGCATGCTTCGGCTCCTGGAAAGGTCACCTCTATCGGCGCGCTTGCCCTGGCAATTGCCACCCTGGAGAGCAATCCTTTTCCCCAGGATTTGGATTTTGTTGAGTTTATGATGAGTTTCCTGGCTGACGAATTGTCTTTCGGAGAACGAATGGCGCTGGCAAACCGCTGGTTGTTTGGGAAAGCAGTCGCAAATAGATTTGCAGACACAGCAGTAACAAACGCGAACACCCGCACAACTATCGCACCAACAATTATCAGGGGTGGGACGACCGAGAATGTGCTGCCAGCTTTGGCAGAAGCGATCGTCAATATACGCTTGATGCCGGGCGATACTTTGGTAGATGTATACAAATATGTCAACGAAATGGTTGGAGACGATATTCTTAAGGTGATGCCGGCACACGGCGAGAGCCTGTATGAAGCCAATTCCTGGGACCCTACCGGGATTTCGGATGTCGATTCACCACAATTCCTGGTTTTGGTGAATCTGATCAAGGCGGCTGTACCGGGGGCTTATGCAGTACCTTACCTGATGAGTGGTGCTACCGATGCCCGCCATTATACGCAGATTTGCGATCGAATCTTCCGCTTCTCACCATTTGTGCTTAGCCATGATGAAAATAAGACCGTTCACGGTGTAAACGAACGTCTTAGCATCGAGAATGCTTCCAGGATGGTTGGCTTTTTCATCGAAGTGATTGACCGCATGTCCGGAATTCCTACGGATTTTAATGATGAGGAAGAAGAAGAAATGCCTGAAGAGATTGAAAACCTTCTTCCCACAGTTGATGAAGAGGAGCCAATGGAGGAAGAGGAAATGGAACCCCTGCTAGAGGATGACATCCCCCTCGAAACCAGACCGATGGAAAAGAGGTAGAACCTTTTCCGTCTGTCATCCTGAACCTCATTCGTCTGTCATCCTGAACGAAGTGATGGATCTTGCCCACTCCTGTTAAAATCCTTCGCAAAAAAAACTCAGGATGACAGTTAGTGTATAAGTCTCGACGCTATGCAAGCGAAGATCCTTCACGACTAAGGTTCAGGATATCTACCAATTTTTCCCGTTATAATACGTAAAAGGAAAAATTATGAACCGAAATGGCAAAGTCTTGCTTTTGTTAATCGCAATTGTTATCCTGTCGATAGGCATCTTTTTGTTCATCCGGTTGTCTACAAACGATCAAGACACTGCCGTTGAGAATACAAGTCTACGCCCTGAAATTTCAGCAAACATGGACGTAATCGAAAGCCAGGTAAGCGAACTGCGGGGTCTCGACATCAAAGCCAAGGTTCCACGTAAGCTACTGACCCGAAACGAATTGCGTGATGTTGTATTAAATGACTTCCTGAACACCTACACCCCTGAGGATCAAGCCCAGGATGTGGCTGTGATGAACCTGTTTGGCTTTCTGCCAGCTGATTTCAAGCTGCGCGATTTTTATCTTGAGCTTTATACTGAGCAAATTGCCGGTTTCTATGACTCAGAAAAACAAGAAATGTACGTCATCAGCGACAGTGGTTTTGGCGGCTTGGAGCGCTCCACCTATGCACATGAATTTGTGCATGCCCTGCAGGATGAACATTTTGACTTCGAAGGCAAACTGAAATACACCGACGAAGCCTGCCAACAAGATTCGGAACGCTGCGTGGCGATCCAATCACTCATTGAGGGTGATGCCACACTTACCGAACAGCTTTGGTTTCAAACCAACGGAACCAAACAAGACATGCAGGATTTGCAGGATTTCGCCACAACCTTCCAAAGTCCGGTTTTTGATTCTGCCCCCGTCTCAATCAGTGAAACGCTCACCTTCCCATATCTTTATGGCGGTACTTTCGTACAGGCGCTCCATGCCCAGGGAGGGTATGCTGCCATCGACAAGGCTTTCACGACGACCCAACCAGTTTCGTCAGAGCAGATCATGCACCCGACTGCCTACCCCAATGATGTGCCAAACAATCCCACACTGCCAGACCTGGAAAAAGCTTTGGGTGCGGATTGGAAAGAGATTGAGAGCGATACGCTGGGTGAATGGTATATCTTCATGATTTTGGCAAAAGCCGATGATCCTCAATACCGCTTGTTTGACAGCCTGGCAAAGGATGCCGCTGAAGGATGGGGCGGTGACACCTACTCTGTCCTCAAAAATAATCAAACTGGTAGAGTGGCTATGCTGGTGGAGATCAATTGGGATACGGAAGCCGATGCCGATGCTGCCTTCAAAGCATTCAGTGATTATTCTGACCTGCGATTCGGCACGGTCGGAGCTGATGGGATCTGGCAGGGCACTGATTATTCGAGCGTCTTGGTGCAAACCATTCCCACAAGCTTTACCTGGATCGTGGCACAGGAACTTTCCACACTGCAATCTCTGCAGGCGATAGTCCAGAACTGAAAAACGATCCAGATGCCCACTCCCGCCGCTCCTCTCGACGTATCCCAAATTCGAGCACTCATCTTTGATGTTGATGGCACTTTGTCTGACAGTGATGACCACATGGTTGAACGCATCCAAAACAAGTTGCGGTTTCTTCAGGGAATAGTCGGGGAAAGCCAACTCAAGCGGTTTTCGCGCTGGTTTGTGCGCACAGCTGAAGGACCGGGAAACTGGATGCTTGAAACCGCCGATAGGTTTGGGTTTGACCACCTGATCGCGGCTTTTTTTGATAAGCGTGCCAGCGCGCGGGAAGTTTTGCCGCATCATTATCCACCGGTCCCCGGTGTACAGCCCATGCTCGAAGCGCTCTCAAAACGCTACTCGTTTGCGATCGTGACAGCCCGAAACGAAGTGACCACTTCGCAATTCTTAAGAATTAACAACCTCGAGCATTACTTTCCAGTGGTGATCAGCTCACAGACCTGCCGGCGCACGAAACCTTTCCCAGACCCGCTCATTCATGCGGCGGAAAGAATGGGGGTGCCTGTGGATACCTGCCTGATGGTGGGCGATACTGTTACAGATGTGCGCGCTGCCCGGGCAGCTGGGGCACAATCGCTCTCAGTTTTATCTGGTTTCGGCACAAAAAACGAGCTGCAGAAAGCCGGTACCCAGGCAATCCTGGATTCTATCAGTTCATTGGCAAGTTATTTGACGGAAGCCCAACTCCAACTGCATTAAGCGCATTTATTCGACGATCGTTATCTGCTCTGGTAGCGTGGAGACTTCAGGCATTTTCCCTCCGGGAAGCTGATCGTCGATGGTCATGACCCGTTTTTCCAAGAAGCCATAAATCGCTATCGCCAGGCCAAAAAATCCGCCGATTACATAGGCAGCCGGTACACCAAAACGATCAGCGATCGGGGCACTCAGAAACAACCCGATTGGCATTAATCCCAGGTTCATACTGGAGAGAACGGTGAACACACGTCCCTGCATCTCTGAAGGGACTTTTGTTTGCAGCAAGGGTCCAAACGAGCCATTGGCGAAGGAAAGCATGAATCCTGTGAATCCGGCGAGCCCAACGCCAACGGTGAAGGCATTCTGCGGGACAAATCCGATACCGATAATACCCAGGCTGATACCCAGGATGCCAACCATTACTGTCACTATTTTGCGCTTAAAACCACCCCAGATACCCAGCAAAACGCCACCTAAAATCGCGCCGATACCCAAGGCAGCCTGCAACAAAGCAAGATCAGTAGCACCACGCTTGAAGAAATCGGTAACCAGCAAGGGCAATAAGTTACCTGGAGGGGCTAAAAACAGGTTGATTGAACTGGAAATCAAGATCGCGATGAGCAGCCCGGGCCAGGTGATGATGTATCTGAACCCGGATTTAACATCAGTCAATAAGGAGCGGGGGGTCACCTTCTGACCACTGGTTATCGTCCTGGGCTGCGGCACCTTAACAAAGAAAATCAGGAGTAAAATGGCAACCGCCGCAGTAACAATATCTACCGCAAGGACACCCTGCATTGGCAGAAGCTCCAGAAGAAGGGCACCGAGCATAGGCGAGAAGGTTTCAGTCAAACCGTTCACGACCTGATTTACTCCACCCAAACGGACAAGGTGCTCTTGAGGCACCATCAGGCTGATGGAAGCGGTCTTGGCAGGACCCTGAAAGATGCCAGCCAGCGCGCGGATAAAGAGGATCACGTAAATATGCCAGATTTGGATCAGATTGAAGGCAAAAAGGAGTGCCAGAACAGCGGTTGCTAGGGCGACCACCAGGTCGGCAAAGATCATGACCAACTTGCGGTTCCAACGATCCACCAGGGCGCCGATAAAAGGTCCGATCAGGATATTCGGGATCAAGGCGGCAGTTGTGGCGGTAGCTAACACAGTGGCAGAACCGGTGAGCTTGGTTACATACCAAACAAGCGCAAATTGAACCAGGCTGCTGCCGAGCAGTGAGATGACCTGCCCGCCGAACATGGGCAAAAAATTAGCCAGCCAATTGGCTGGAATCTCTGGTCCGTTGGATAATGGATTTTGTTCGCTTTCTGACTTGATTACTTCATCATGTTTTTCGGTCATATCAATTTTTTCCATGGGGATGATTGTAACGTAAAAAATGTTTCTCAAGAATCCTGGTGTCCAGACAATTAGCTGAAATCTCTTCTCCACTGGATGACGGATTTTGCTCGGTTTCTGACTTGGTTACTTCATCATGTTTTTCAGTTATAACTTTTTTTCATCGGGTTGATTGTATCGTAAAAATTATTTTATGTGATAATTTTTACAAGAGATTTTCGAAATTTCACAACGGAAAATGTAGCAGCACGGCTGTTGGGAAGATTCCCCCCACTGCGCAATTGACCCTCACTTCATTGATACACACTATTACGAACTTTGTCGAGGAATGTTATATGCTGGTTCCAATACAAGGTTATCCAAGAATTTCCAGATATCCTTTCAAATTGGTAACATTCAATTATGAGAAACCTATTGATCATTGGATCGATATTTTTGCTGAGCATATTAGCAGCTTGCGGCGCTCAAGGCACACTCAAAACGGGTGAAGCTACTCTGCCATTGATACCAATGGTTACTTCCACGCAGCAAGCCACCCAACCAGAGGAAAGTTTGACACCTCCTGGAGAAACCCCTCAAGCTCAGACCCAAAACAAACCAACAGGCAACCCTGAACCGATCTCCATTGTCGCCCAAAACCTTCAGACTCCCTGGGAAATTGTCTTCCTGCCAGATGGGCGTATGCTGATCACCGAACGGCCAGGTATACTCAGCCTGATCGAAACGAATGGCGTGCGTATCCCGATCGCTGATGTTTATGAGAGCAGTGAAAGCGGTTTGCTCGGCCTGGCTCTTCATCCATCTTTTGCCGAAAACCAATATCTTTATCTTTACCTGACCTACCAGGCGAACGGCAAAATGTTAAACCGGGTGGAGCGCTATCGTTTTGATGGCACTACCCTTAGTGATCCGATGTTCATTATTGACCGAATCCCTGGTGCTGCCATCCATGACGGTGGACGCATCGAATTCGGGCCGGATGGCTTTCTCTATATCACAACCGGAGATGCCGGTGCAAGTGCTTCTGCCCAGGATGTAAATTCTCTTTCAGGCAAAATTTTACGCCTGCACGATGATGGCAGCATCCCGAAAGACAATCCCTTTGGAAATGCGGTCTATAGTTATGGTCATCGCAACCCGCAGGGGTTGGCCTGGGACGAGCAAGGTCAGCTCTGGTCAACAGAGCATGGTCCGAGCGGGTTGGGAAATGGCTATGACGAACTCAACCTGATTGAGAAAGGCGGGAATTATGGCTGGCCTGAGATCCAGGGCGACCAGTCCCGCGAAGGGATGATCACTCCCAGACTGCAATCGGGGGGCAATGAAACCTGGGCGCCCGGCGACCTTGAGATCGTTGATAGAATAGCCTATTTTACAGGGCTGCGGGGAGCCACACTCTATTCGGTTCCGCTGGATGATATCCGCCCGGAGGCACTGCAGCGCCATTTTACAAACGAGTTCGGTCGGCTGAGAGCTTTGCGTTTGGGTCCGGATGGTTTGCTTTACATGGGCACTTCGAATACGGATGGACGTGGAAGCGTACGCGAAGGGGATGACAAGATATTCCGAATCGATCCGAATCAATTGCATTGACCCTGGATGCCAGTTCAAATACGCAAATGAAAAACCTACTCTCTTACCCTTCTTCGGAGGGGGTGGTAATGAGCGGATAATTCTAAGCTAGTGAAGGCACGTGAAGCCCTCCAACTCCAGAGTAGTTAGCAGCTAACTAATGGTCCATGAATAGTCAATGCAATCTCCATCGACTTGATTTATTGGTAAAATAGGGGCGAGAAAGTCCACCAGGAGATTTCATGTCAAGGTCCCGTCGTAAATCAGAGTTTTTAGTTAAATACCCTTACCCACGTAACCGCACCCGTCGTGGGATCCTCAGAGGGAGCATCGCCTTTCTGGTCTCGCTATTGATCAATTATCAAGTCGAAGGTAAAGAAAATCTGCCGAAGGAAGGACCCCTTCTGATCGTTGGGAATCATTTCCATTTTCTGGATACCATTGGTCCCATCTATGCCACCGAGTATCCCCTGGAATTCATTAATGACGCCAAGATGCCCATGGCACCCGGAATTGTCAAATTTTTGCCTGGCTGTTGGGGCACGTTGAAAATTGAGCAAGGTAAACCCAACCTCGAAGCAATTCGGGCGGCTGAAGCAATCCTGGAACAAGACGGTGTACTGGCAATTTTTCCGGAAGGTCATGTGCACCAACCACCACTTGGTCGTCCATTGCCGGGTGCTGCTTTTTTAGCCCTGCGCCTGGGAGTGCCCATTGTGCCGATCGGTACTTACAGCGAAAACAATTGGGATATTTTTGGCACGCTTCTTAAGAAAAAACGCAAACCCAAGGTCATCACCCGCATTGGCAAACCATTTGGACCCCTCGCACAGGGAGATATAGAATGTGTACCCGGCAGGGAAGAAGTCAAACGTGCCGGTCAGATAATTATGGAGCAGATTGCCGGGTTGCTGCCTGAAAGCGCCCGCGGTCCGTATTTGAATGATTCAAGCCTGCCTTGTGAAGGCTGTTAACAAGATACCAACAAACGTCAGATAAAATTACATAAGATTATTTGATTGGGAATTATGGAATATAAGGATTATTACAATACGCTTGGTGTCAACAAAACCGCGTCTGATGAAGAGGTCAAGACCGCTTATCGTAACCTGGCGCGCAAGTACCATCCGGATGTAAACAAAGAACCCGGAGCAGAAGATAAGTTCAAGGAAGTCAACGAAGCTTACCAGGTACTTTCCGATGCAGAAAAACGCCGGAAGTATGACCAGTTTGGCTCCCAATGGCAGCAATACCAAACTTCTGGTGGTCAACCTGGCGGCTTCGACTGGGGTCCCTGGCAGCAATCATCCGGGGGACGTACCAGTTACCGCACAGTCTCACCCGATGAATTTAACGACATTTTCGGTGGTATGGGCGGCTCTGGCAGCACAAGTGGTTTTGGCGGTTTCTCTGACTTCTTCGAAACCCTTTTTGGAGGAGGTGGATTTGGCTCTTCTTACTCTGGGCAAACCCGCCAAACTCAACCACGCCGACAGGATATGGAATATGAAATCGACCTGAGCCTGCACGAAGCTTACACGGGCACCAGGCGCACGCTCCAGTTTGAAGATGGCCGCAAAATTGAAGCTACCATTCCGCCTGGTGTAAAAACTGGCTCAAAAGTCCGCCTGGGCGGTCAGGCGGGAGGAGCGGATTTGTTTTTGAAAATTAACATTCTGCCCGATCCGGTTTTTAAACGGAAAGGCGATGACCTATTTATGGAGGTTCCTGTTGACCTTTACACGGCGATTTTAGGCGGCGAGGTGGGCATCAATACGATGACCAGGACGATCCGACTGACCATCCCGGAGGGCAGTGACAGCGGGAAACGCTTCCGTCTGAAAGGTCTGGGTATGCCGACGATAAAAGATCCTACCCGGTTCGGTAATTTGTATGTGACCATCCAGGTGACAATTCCTAAAAATTTGACCGCAGTAGAGAAAGACAAATTCCGCGAAATCCGTAATATGCGTGTGGCGCGATAGCAAAGATCTGCTTTCTTCGCCTCTCACCCTCTACCCTCTTAAAGGTGGGGTGGTAAAAATTAAGAAAACACCCCGCCAGGTTGGCGGGGTGTTGATTTTCTATTAGCAACCCCTAAGGAGCTACAACGCGACCCATGAACACAACTGTATTTGTGGTGACCTCGTAGATCACATAAATGAAGGGATGGTCAAAGGTGATATCCCAGCTATCGGCTGGCATTGATGTGGTGCCAACTACAATCGCCGTCGCAGCGGCTGCCTCGGTGCCTTCTTCATTAACATCGACGAAAGCTTTGTGGAGAACATCGGTAATGTAAAGGTCGATCGTATCCGAGATGTTGCTAAAGTTAGCTGCCTGGGGGTCAAACGCTTGTTTGATGCCCAGCGCTTTCATCTGGGCGCCCAGATTGAAGGAGCTTTCATAGGTGAACTTGGGCAGACCAAGATTTACCTGGCCAAAAACACCATTGAAGCCGTTCAAAATCTCTTCCAACAAACCATCTTCCAAGCCTTGCTCAAATTGGAAAAAATCACCAGTCGGCATGATCACCGCCATGGCGTAGTTACCACCCTGGTAGGGCAGTTTGGCAGCCTGGTAGCGCTCTGTCACCAATCCGGCTCCTGTGAAACTGTTGCGCATCATCTCGACAGTTTGTTCGCTGCCATCCAGCAAAAAGAAAGGCGCACTGGCTGTCTGGTTGGGGTCAAACTGATTCTGCCAGGCACCCTTGAAGTAAACCGCATTCGTGATCACCAGGCGGGTAAGCTCATCGAGCACCCCCTGGGGGATCAAATCTTTGATCTTGTCATTCGTTTGGGCAGCCACCCACAAGTTGATCGCCTGGCGGGCAGCTTCGGCATCCGCGAAATCGACCAGCTTCAAACCGGCATTATAGTTAGCCGAAAGTATGTCCAGGAATTCCTGGTTAAATTCGAAGCCCTGCTGCACCCAAAGTGCATTGGCAATGTTGATCTGCAGCGGTTGAGTCTTCTCATCCGGGTTGGCTGGCGTTGTGATCAACAACTTGTTGAGCGCGTTCATACGATTATGCACGTCGACATCGACGTCAGTATTGATTTTCAACGCCTGGGCGATTTCAGCCTTCGTTTCCGCATCGGCACCAGCATAAACCATCAGGAATGCCTGGTAGATGCTATAGGGTGAATAGATCAGGTTGCCCTCCTGGGCTGCCAGCTTTCGATAGAGGTCGATAGCGAATTTGTTGATCTCCTCAGACTGGTTAAGCAGGTCGTCCTCGCTGGCAATGGGGTCGGTGATAAAAGGTAAACCACCGTTTACTCCACTTACTGCATCTTGCGTTGGCGATTCCTCGACTGGGTAAGGTTCCCCGCTTGGTTCCTGGGTTTCATCTGACGGGTAAGGCTCGATGGGAATGTCGGTTGGAACAGTAGGCATAGTCGTAGCAGGTGCACAAGCACTTAATAGTATGCCAACTACCAAAAAGACTGCGAGTGATGTTCTAATTTTCATTTTTTCTCCTTCGGAAGAGAAAGTAATTTTGGTCTATTTTCTCTTCTGTGTACAAGACGAATTCTATCCTTTGAAGGTTCCCTTACCAAATTAACGCAAAAGCCTGTCGGGTGGACCAACAGGCTTTTTGCGGAAGTCTAATCGCTGATAGAGGGTCAGCGAATTAACCTGGTTAAAAGATGGACCTTACGCGATAAAAGGCAAGTCCAAAATATTCCCATAATGCCTGGAAGGTTTGATCCAGTGCAGTACTACTGGGAAGAATACGGGTGAGGATTTGTTGCCAGGTCGAATCAGCAAGGTTTTGCCAACTGGCAAGTGTGACCTGGTAATCGACGGGAGCGGGGGTGATGGTCAAACCGCTGTAGCGGAGCAAGTACATGGTGCGGTCCATTTTTAGAGCAGTTGTCACCAAAATGACAGACTGCATTTCCTTGTCCTCGATGATCTTAAGCGATTCTGTAACATCTTCCCGTAGGTTTGAAGCCTGGCTTTGCATAATGATGGCGCGTTCTGGAACGCCCAACTCCATCAGGAGGATCTTTGCGTTCTCGGTACGGGCGGTGTTCCCACTGACAATGATCACTGGGGCGAGTTTTTGTTGATAATACATGGCACTATAGAGTACACCATCAGCTTCTCCTTCCACCTCGACGCGCTGGCGCGGAGTGTCTGCTTCCATGGCGCCATCAGCCATGAGCAGGATAGCATCTGCCTTTTCCATTTTCTCGACGGGCATATACCGCCATTCCATGGAGCGGGTGAGGAAGGTAGAGAAGATTTGGTTGCCAAATACAGCAACGATTACCAGGGAAATGGCAACAAACCAGATCGCAGTTTTGGGCGAACTTTTGATTAAAAAGAGGGAGAGAAATAAAACCAAGCTCACAAAAGCAAGCGGATTTAAAAATTGCACGAAAAAATCTCGAATGACGCCGACCATATTCTTCTCCTTTGATCTAAACCTAACCCTATAGTTGCAAGAGTCGAGCCAGCAGGAGAGGAAAAGTAGGAGAAAAAGAAAAATGAACCATTATCCTGGACATGAGATGACAGAGAATTCGAAAAACTAGCAGAATTTATGAAAGGAGCGCTTCAGTCAATCACTCGGGATAGATCAGATCGTACACTTCTGGTGCAAATTTTTCGACCGTTTCCGATGTAATCGCATTCGTACGGCAGATCTCTGCGTACAAGTCTGCGCTTTTGCGTTTGGTGCGGACTTGAGTCTGCGGATCCAGAGCCCACAGTCCGAAGCGCTGACTCCAGCCGCGTTCCCATTCAAAATTATCGACCAACGTCCAGTGAAAATAACCTTTGACTGGGATATTGTTATTGACCATATGCCACATGGCGAGAAGATGTTCCAGTAAATAACGTCGACGGAAGTCATCTTTGCTGTCGTCGCAGCCATTTTCGGTCACATAAATTGGCAGATCAAAATTGTTTGCCCATTTAATCGCATCCCTGAAACCCTGCGGGTCGTTTGCCATAAAACCAGTTTCAGATAGCAGCGCATCATCAGAAAAATAGCGGTCGCTGAAGGCGCGGTTGCTTTTGGTAGGATCAAATTTGATCAGATCGCGGGTGTAATAATTGAGTCCGATAAAATCCTGGGTGTCCTTGGCTTGCAGAACTTCCTCTTTGAGACCACCGACATCAAACTTACCCGTTTTCAAAGATGTAGCTAAACCACCATTAAAAATTTCATCATGGCGCTTGCCTACATAACGGGTGAGGGGACCCTGGTTGGCAGGCTGAAACCCACGCCAGTGATGTGCAATACCCACCTGGGCTTCCGGCTGCAATTCGTGAATCACTTCGTATGCGGCAGCGTGTGCTTTGACCATGTTGAGTAAAACCTGGAAAGCTGCTTTTTGATCGTTTTTACCGGGTGGAAAGCCCCCGCCCAGATAACCGCCATAGGCAAAAACGTTGGGCTCGTTGATGGTGATCCACAACTGGCAATGCGACTTGAGCGCATCCACGGTTCGGCGGGTGTAAGTGGCAAAGAGATCAACAATGGCTTCGTTCTCCCAGCCGCCCATTTCTACGAGCCAAAGCGGGTTGCTAAAGTGATGCAGGGTGACCATGGCGGTCATGTTGCGCTCGCGTAAACCGATCAGCATCATGCGGTAGCGATCGAGTGCGGCTTCATCCCAGCGGTCTGGCGTAGGCTGGATGCGCGACCATTCCACGGAGAAACGATGTGCATTTTGCCAGGTATCCTGGACCCGGTTGAAATCTTCCCGCCAACGCCCTGCCCACCAGTCGCAGGCTTTCCCGCTGCGATCGCCGTCCTGGATATGCCCTGGCTCTTGCTCCCATGCCCACCAATCGTTATTAATGTTATTGCCTTCCACCTGGTGCGCAGCTGTAGCAGTGCCCCACAAAAAGCCGTTTGGATAATTGAAAGCCGCTCTCGGCATACTTCCTCCTGGATGAAGTCCTTGGTTGAATTGTATCAATAGTTCGCCAGGTCATCTGTATCGTATTTGCTGAAATCATTACAGATTTATAATCAGAGTCACAGACTCTCATGGATTTTTGAGAGGAATTGGCAGTCTTTGAGAGTGATACAAGAATATGCTATCCTCAATCCGATGGGGGATCTACGTACCGGTATATTTTAGAGAGGTGTTTCTATGAATGAAGAACCGTTACATGAAATCAAGCCTGAAAATAGTGATCTCAATGAAAATTCCGGGTTTCTGCCAAAGGAAACGCTGAAGCGACCCGGGCTTTCTTTGCTCAGTCTTTTCGCGGCAGGTGCCGTGATGATGCTGATCTGGTGGGGTGTAAACCAAATGGGCTGGCGCTGGCCGCTTTCTGTGCTGGTGGTTTGTGCACTCTATGGGATAAATAGCCTTCTCCAGGAACGAAAAATTCCTGCTGCTTCATGGGTTCTGCTGGGTCTGACAATGCTCGTCGGCTTCATCCCTGCCCTACGCAGCAACGATTACACCATGATGCTTTCCATTCCGGTTACATTGGTCAGCCTGGCACTGCTCACGGCTGATCTCTTCAGCGGGCAATGGTGGCAGTTCCGCATTAGGGAGTATCTGAAAGCAGGTTTGCAGGCAATTCTTGCCTTTTTCGTCGGCTTCCCAATTATCGCCTCACAGGCGTTGCGCACAACCGGGAAGGACCCTGACCAAAAAGCATCAGGCAAGCGGCTGGCGCTTGGTATCCTGAAGGGCATCCTGATCACGATACCTCTTCTGTTGATATTTACTTTTCTTTTCGCTTATGCCGATACGATCTTCGAAAGCAAGATCGATTCGTTGTTCCAATGGCTCAAGGCAGATTTTCTTTCCCAGTTGGTTGGGCGGGTCTTCCTGACTCTCTTTTTCACCTGGCTGCTGGCAGCTGCGTTGTGGCTGCTGGTAACGCACAGCAGCAAAGCCAAAAAGATCGAACCAGACTCACCCCTCCTGGCACCCTTTTTAGGAATGACCGAAACAACAATCACACTGGTCAGCCTGAATCTTCTCTTTGCATTTTTCTTAATAATCCAGTTCCAATACTTTTTTGCTGGAGAAGCCAACATTACCCAGGATGGCTTCACCTACGCCCAGTACGCTGACAGGGGATTCAGAGAATTGCTCCTGGTCGCAGCAATTGCCGGCCTCGTGTATTATGTCCTGGCATCTTTTACCCGTCGCGAGAGCAAACCAAGGCGCCTGATCTTCTCGCTGCTTGGCGGATTGCTACTGCTGCAGGTTGGCGTGGTTTTGGTTTCCGCTTACCAGCGCATCAACATGTATGTTAACGCTTATGGCTTGACTGCCTACCGATTCATCCCCCAGATCTTTATTTTCTTCCTGGCTGCAACACTGCTTTCGCTGGTTTTGATGGAATTTTCTGACAAGTTTAAACGCCTGGCGTTGATCTTGTTTTCTGCGGCAATGCTTTTCACGCTCACCCTGGCTGTGATCAATGTGGACAAGGTGACAGCGCGTCACAATGTTGAGCGTGCCCTGCAAGGGAAAGAGTTGGATTACAACTTTTTAGTGAATGGAATTTCAACCGACGCCGAACCTTTCCTGTTCGAAGTGGTACATTCTGGCAGCCTTACTCAGAATCTGCAGCAGAACCTTGAAAAAGTTCTGGCTTGCAGAGCAACCAGATTTGAAGAGGCTATGGCTGGAAGGCGAAATTGGTTGGATTATGACATCTCTTTCATGCGAGCTAAAAACCTCTACAGCCAAAATCAGGACCTGCTGCAGAAATGGCCCCTTGAAAAGATGTACCAACCCGATGGCTGGCTTGGGGTCACCATCGAAGGCGATGACATTTATTGCGGTCCCATCAAGTAAGCGTAATCCGATCAATGATAAGATTATTGTATGTTTCCACAACTTGACCCAAGCGAAGCACGCTTCCTGGCAGAGATCATTGTCAGCATTTTTGGTGTCGTATTTTTCCTTGGGCTGGCACTGTGGATGATCAGGCGCAAGCAAGCTGCCAAACCAGGCGAACCCACCCCGGCACCAGCCAGCCTGCCAGAGACTGCAGAACTGAAGGCAATGAACCCAGACGAGCAAAGCGATCGTGTAACTGCCCTCCTGCAGGAATACCAAACTTGGAAAAAAGAGCGATTGCTGCGGGGTGAGGATGGAAACAGCCTTTTCATACGGACTGGTGTTGAGAAAAACGGCTTGCGTTACCAGTTGGTTGCCAGCACGCAGGTTCAGGCGCTTGCCATCTACCTGAGTACACTAATGGCCGAAAATGACCCCCAAGCCAGTGTGCAGGCGGAAGCCCTGTTTGCCAGTGTGCTTGCTTACCCGGCTTACAGGAACAACGAATTGAGCAGTTGGAAGTACCTGCCCGATCTGCCCCGCTCACCCAAATTGGATCCGGACCCCCATGCTGAAGCCTGGCTTATTTATTTGCTGGTGATGGCGACCAAACGCTGGCCAACGATCGATCGTTTTCATTATTCAGAGCTTATTCCAACGAGATTACAGGCGCTGCAAGAGTATGCTGAAACGCTGGCACCAGAGATGACTGCGCAATTATCATTCAGCGGGTTTCTTACTCATCAGCTTATCAACCTTGATCCGAGCCTGGATTGGTCTGCCCTGGGAGAGAGCCGTGAGCAGTTTTTCAACCTTTTTGTGGAACATGAGTATTTCACGAGTGAAACAGTTCTCAGAAAGTTAGGGCTGAATTTGCTTCAGATGGGCATGCTTGCTTTGTTCGACCATGATCTTCAAGCAATACAAGCTCTTCATAAAATGCAGGCGGATCTGGTTGAATTTGTTGAGGAATGGTTGGTTGGTTTACAAGCAGAGCCTGAATTCAGTCGGTCGGCGATGCTTGCCTGTGCAGTTCCAGCCTTGCTGAACCTCGAGGTAAAAGAGTTGAACGAGCGTGTCTGGGAGGCTCTGCTGAACTCCCAGCCAGATAAAGATGACGGTCTTGGCGCGACTTTGAAGGTTCTGGGAATGGTGTTTTTGGCAGGTCACAGGGAGTAATGATTTTTATCTGGTAATAACATCGCAGTGGCCGGTTTGGAATCTGTCCCTTCGCAACTCAAAACATAAGGGAGACCGTGGAAGGTCTCCCTTATTAATTTACTGCTTAAACCGACCAGGTCAGGGGAAATGTGTGACTTATTCACCCACCATGTAGGCCATTGAAACGGTACCGGGGCCGACGTGGCTGCCAATCACCGGGCTGACCTCCGAGCGGATCACTTCAATCGGATGCAAGCGTTCGATAGCCATTTCTTCCATCGCTACCATCGCGTCGAAGTCCAGGGCATGGAAAGGTCCAATCCGCACAGGTTTGCGCCCGTCAATGTCTTTTTCAATCAAATCCACCATGCGAACCAGGGCCTTTTTCTGTGAGCGAACGCTTTCGACCAATTCGATCTTTCCATCGCGGATCATCAAAATCGGCTTGAGGTTCAAAGCCGAACCAAGCAGACGTTTAGCGGTATTGATCCGACCGCCGCGATGCAGATATTCCAGGTCATTGACCGTAAAATATACGCCGATTCGTGGGTAAACATCCTGGGCAAGCTGATAACATTCTTCCAGGGTCGCTCCCTTCTCTGCCGCACGAGCAACTTCGAGCACCATCAGGGTCAATGCCATCGAAACCAGCCGGGTATCCATGACGATCAGGTTCGCCGGATCGCCCAGTTCTGCCTTTGCCTGGACGGCGGAATCAGTAGTGGCTGATAAACCCTTGGAGAGGCCCAGGTAAAGTACATCTTTTCCTTCGTCCAGGAGCTTTTTGAAAATTTCCAAAAACTGCCCAACAGTAACTTGGCTGGTAGTTGCCAGTTCTTTCGATACAGCCATTTGCTCGTAAAACTCGGTGGCTTGAATATCAATACCATCGTAATAAGTCTTCCCTTTCCAGTTGACCGTTAATGGCACAATTGACAAGTTATATTTTTCAACATACTCCCTGGGTATATAGGCTGAAGAATCACTTACGATCGCGACCTTGCTCATTTTATCCTCCGCTCCTCATAATAAGTAATTAATACATGAAATCCAGTTTCAAAAAAGTAACCTGAATGTTTCGTACTAAAAGTTAATTATATTCGAACACAATCGCTACTTTTGAAAGGTGACATCTGTCACATTTGATTTTTCATGTGCCTGCGAGGGTTCAATGAGGACGGTCGGTCGTAAACGCAAATTCTCCGCCCTCAATCAACCACCTATCCATTGAATCTCAATTTTCCACTGCCTGGCTCCAGGGTCAGGCTGGACAAATAAAGAGGGCGGGCGGACTCAGACAGCAGCCACTGCCCGACCGCCTGCCAGGGTGCTTCCAAGGGCTGACCAAAACGTGTTTCAAGACTGCCATACGGACTCAAGTATAAATTTGCGTTTTCTACCCCAACCTTACGCCATACTTTTAAATTGCGGTTGGGGTCAATGCCAGCACATAAAGGTTCCAAAACGGCATTTCCTTGCATTATCAATGTGCTGAACACTTCCAGGCAGTCCTTTCCCTCATCACCCAGTGGTGGTACATCCTGGCTTTGGCCAAAATCGTACTCTGCAAACTGAAGGAATTGACCGGCATGGGCAACCACGCTTCGAACCTGCTCCACCTGGTCGAGCAAACCAGTCAGTCGGAACAGCAGATCTGACCCCGGAAGGCGACTCTTCCAGGCAGCGCTCGTTTCGTCATAGAGTAACAAAGTGCCTGCCTGGTAACCCTGGTTTTCATCCAGCCCGAGCAGGTAAAAGTTGTCCGGGTTTACTGCACCGGTGCGTTCCAACACCAACCAATAATGCAATCCGGCATCCAGACTGATAGGCACAGGCAAATTCACTTCCTTCCAACCATAGCTTTCAGCGCTCAGTTCGCCTGGGTTTAACAGTTGGAAGCCCAAATCGACCCCGGATGGTCTTCCAGCCAGGTCAGGTTGCAGGCTGAACTTTAACATATCAGTAGGGCTGCCTTGTTTTCGGGCGCGTACCGCCAGGCGCTGATATTGCAAGGAATTGTTCGGAACAAAAGACTGCGCCATTTTCCGGTTCGCAAGTGAGTTTCCGAGGCTCTGCGTCCCCTGTTGAAAGGGGGAGTGTGCCGTAAGCGCGTTCAGACCGGGCCAAATCCGCCAACTGAGGGTCTGCATCCACCCTCGGCATTCCAAATAGTATGCTCGTTGTCCATCACCTGTGTTCCTGGTCCGGGGTGCCAGTCGAATTTCAGGCCAGGCATTTTCATGCAATTGCACCAATGCCATCCATTCAGCAGTTGCCCGCTGGGTAAAACTAGCGTTGTAAACCTTTTCTTTAATCCCATACACAGCCTGGCTCTCCAGGTCATCAACCCAGGCGGTCTGATATGTCTGTTCTGTTTCAGAACTGCCCAAATCTTTGTAGCGCACCGCCACACGGTTGGCGACCTCGCTCATACCAACCCGATGCTGCAGCTCACCATCTTCATGGCTTACACGCTCCAGGTAACCCCACCAGGCTAACCTGCCCTGCGGGTCATAAACACGCACATCCTGACCGAGTCGGGTGCGCCAATCTTCCATGCTCAACTGCTCGCAAGGGCAGCGAATAAGCGCCTTGGTGGGTCCCGCAAAATCATCCCAATTTAGGCTAATTGGCAGGCAACTGTTGGGCGAGTTTAAGAACCGACCGTTATAACGATCCAAAACTTCAACCGACCAGCTCAAGGCAATCTCCATTGATGACGATACCAGCCTCGGATAGAGAGTGTCCGGTCGATAGGAGCCGAACCGCTCACATCGGTTTGAAAACACCAAAAATACTGGGGTAAAGCCGGTTGCAGCCTGAGCCCTGTGCCGAAGTGTGTGTGACTTTTGAACTCCAGACTATCCTGCAGGCTCCAACTCTTCCCACTCATTTGATCCTGGATCATTTTCAACGGATACTTCAACCCGCTCAAGGCATGGAAACCAGAAAACTCGTGTTGCGGCAGGAGCAGTATATCGTCCATTTCGAGCAGGTGCTCACCTGCGTCAGTTTGCTTTGCCTGCAAAATGATCTGGTGTGGGATGGTATAGCTTTCCATAGGCAGCTCGCCAAGCGGCAGGTGCAGGGGGTCCAGGCTGGCGAAACCTTTTCCCACTACCACGTCAGTGACCGGTCCTTCAAAGACCAGCTTATCCTGCAATTTTATGGCAATACGCAACTGAAGCGAGTGACTCAGGGTCGGGCTGAAGAATCTCACCAGAGGTAAAACCGAGCCTCCTGCCAATTGGCTGACTTCGATTGGTCCCAGAACCCAGCTTGCCAAATTTTGCCAACGGGTACCACTCCAACGATATTGACAATAATTTCCTCCCGAAGCCAGGCTGTGAGCCACCACCGTCCCTCCGCTGCCGTTCTCAGCTTCCAGGTTCAGGCTTGGTTGCGGCGCGCCCAGGCTAACAGGCAGGCTGCCGATCCAAAAATCACCCAGATCAGATCCGTTGAAGTTGTTTTCATACTGAAAACGTAACAGTGCCGGATACTTCAGGTTAAGGCTGCCGACATCTACCGAAAACCAGTTGTCATGACCGACATCATTATCATCATGATTGAAAATTGTGATCCCGGTCGTCGTAGGAGGTCCTGAACTGTTGGTAAGCGGCAGGGGTACCTCATCGCCAAAAAAGAAGGAATCCCGCAGGATCTCCAGGTCGAGTTCCGAAGAACCCTTTTCAAAAGATGCCAGGTGACCTGGCAAGATTTTTATCGTGAACTGGTGAATATGGGCATATCCGTAAGCCTGCAAGCCTTCACTCCACAACCGGAGAAAAAGATCAGCTGGCTGCTGTTGGAATAACTCGAGGCGATCCAACCATTGCCGCAACTGCAGCTGTGAGCCGCGCAGATATAACCGCACAGTTTCTTGCGAGGTTTTTTCTTCACCGGGGTTGAACTGGTAATCCGAACCAACCAATCCATCCAAAACATTAGTGCCAGTCAGTGCGAGCCAGGCTTGCTCATCAGGTAAATCCAGTCTGCCGATCGACAGGTTAGTCATAAGGCTCCGGATTTTCCAGCACCCAGGTGCCCCAGGGGACAAGATTTGACTGGGTAAAAGTGCGCAAGCGCAAGTGCTCCAGAAACTGATCGCGTTCCTGTCGTAACGAGCGCGCCCAGGTCTCCAGGTCTGGTTGATTGGCCGGAATGTTGCTGTAACTGCTGCGATTGTGCAGCGCGACTGCGTCCAACATTGTTGCTGCCGCACCTTTCAACAAGGCTGGTATATGGCAGTCGAGTAATGTGCTTTGGCTGGCACCATCCAACCCGTTCAGAGTGTAACTTGTTCCCAAAATGCTGTTCAATTCTGCCATGCTGGCACGCAGCGCTTCTGTCTTCAGACTTGCGGGCAATGCCAGCTGGTGGAAGTCCATAAATTGGGTTTCCAGGCGTAAGATCAAACTGTTCAGGTCAATCATGCTTGGTTTCCGGTCTGCGCCTGCGGCTCTGCAATGCTTTTTCTACTTCAGTCGGAGAGAAAGTCACTTTCCATCCCTGGTGATTGATCACCACCAAAAAACCATCTTCCCGCAGGCGATAGCTGAGCACATCTTTGCCCATCAATCGGGTTACCACTTTTTTTACTTCATTTTCAGTCATCTTTACCTCCTGCCCCCTCACCTGTACGATGAGGGGGCAATCGTTTATTTTTGAAAGGAGAAAACTCCCCGCCTATTTACTTTTCAGAGCGCAGTCCATCTTCCAGGGCAGTGCCCAAAATGTAGGTCACCAACAAGGCGATGATCCCGGCCAACTGGTCACCGTCCAGTGGAAAATCTGGTTTCCAGGCTTTGATGACCATAAAGAGCAATCCGACCAATGCAGCCCAAAACTTGCGGGAACTCAACAAAATCTTAAATTTCGACATTCATTCTCCTTCTCAGCTTAAGCAACGTTGTTCTTGTAAAGCGGTCTGAAGTCATTGACCCAGACAGCCAGGTAATGGCGCACTTTCAGGCGGTGTTCATCATTCAAAAAGACCGCTGGTGAAAGCTCGTCGCCAGCAATGAAGATTTCTGGAGCCAGACCAAAACGTTCGCCCACGAAGATGGCTGGAGCCACGCGGGGATCGCAGACCGCTGCCCAGTCATTGGCATCTGTCCATTCCGGCACAACCAGTGGTACTGCGCTGCCCTTCAAGACGTTGTCGTAGACATAGTCCAATTCACGTACCAGGGATCCTGTGCAGATCTCCAGGGCAGTTTTTTGCAGAGCACGGGGCACCAGGACAAATTTAGGGTTAACTGCCATCTGCGGTCCCGTTCCATAGAACCCAGTTTCTTTCTTGATCAGCATAGGCTGGGCGTAGACCTTGGCGCTCACCTGGTCCCAGTTTGTAGCATTGAGTGAGAGCGAACCCAGGTTGGCATGACCCCCGATCGATGTGATGACATCGAAATTGAATAAAGATTCACCATTCGCCATGGTCGGTCCAGCTCCAAGGTTGGCTGTGAAGATTTCTGCCACCAGGCGGGAGATCTTACGCATCCCGGCTGAAGCCAATTCGCGGGCATAAGCACGCAACTTGCGGGTTTCATCCCGGTCGATCAACTCCAGTGTCAGGGGGATGTAGCCGCCATACTTGGTGAAGCTGGCAGTCTCAGGCGAATCGCCCACCTTCAGTTCAGGGTAATTAGCACCCTCAGCAATCGCCGGCAGGTCGCCGACCGTGCCGACCAGGGTGCCGGTGATGTCATGCAGGCTGTTGAAGTGTTCCTGGACGGTCACATCTTTCCACCAGTCATAGCCAGCCTTGCCCATTTCGTCCCAGGTATTGCTGACCAGTTTGTTCAGGCTGTTTTTGACCAGACCAGTAAAGTCAGCTGTCGTTGCCAGCCGGGCGCGCTGGGGAAAGTAACCGCCATGCAGATCGACATCGCCGGTGAGGGTGAGGTAAAGCTCCCGGATTCCGCTCAACCTGTCAACTGAGGCATTGGTCATGTTTCGTTCGCGGGGCGCACCAAAAAGATCGTCGACCGCAGCCTGGATGCGCTCACCCGGCTCGATCATGCCCTCAATGCGAGCCGGACCTTTCACGACATGGCTAGCATCCAACTCACTCAAGAGAGTATGAGCTTCACGCAGCGCCTGGCTCAGTTCAGCCGGCGCAAAGCTGCGGTTTTGAAATTGTTTGCGGATCTTATTTTTCAAACTCTGCGGCAGGTTGGTGTTGGAAAGGCTGCTTTCCAGTAGGAAAGAGCTCATTTCATCCCTCATTTGGCGCATTTCCGATAATTGAGTTTCCAGGTTTTTACTCTCGCCTGCAATACTTTCCACCTCTTCCGGTGGGGTGATCACGGTTTCTTCTAAAAGTGTGTTATTTGGTAAAGGCATTTTCAAATCTCCTTCAAAAATTGGATTGATTCCGAGTTGGTTAAGTGCCCGCAGAAAGACACCTCCACGAGCGGGGTTGTAGACCAGGTCGACAGAGTAGATCCGTAAAATTTTCTCCGCCTTCCCCGCCTTACCCTGGAAGAGCACATCAGCGGAGAAACCTACTTTAACGGCGGCTTCATCCGATTCCTCCAAAACCTGGTGACCGATATCTTTCAACACTTCAGCTGATGGCCCGAAAGCACTAAGTTCAGCACGCACACCCTGTACGCTTTCATCCCAGGTTGGCTTGCGCAGCACGCCGGCAATATCCCGCACAGAACGCGCCTTCAGGCTGTGGTCTACAAAACAGTTCACGCCGTCCCAAAGACCGAGCGATTCGCGCAACACCTGGGCAGGGAACTCCCAGCCATTGGCTGCCCCGGCTGTGATCGCCAGGATCTCGAAGCGACCACTGCCGGTTGGTGAAACTTCCAGTGCCAGACGCTGTCGTCTTTCAGTCATAGAACTCCTTCCATTGCTTATTAATTCCCATTTTCGAAAACCGAGCTGCTGCCCACCCCACGCCTGGCTGCCAGGTCGGAATTTTCCTTATTCTGATTTGGGCTTCTTTTCGCTCAGCCCTGGTTCGGGCAAGCGTTCTCCCATAAAACGGTAAACCAACCTCAATGCTTCATTCGCATCGATCAGGTTGTGCTCATACAACTCGCCAGCAACCTGGCTGATCTGCTGCCCTGCCTGGGCTAATTCGCGGTTGTCGCGTGCGCTCACATCACCACCTTCAACGCGGATCAACGCATCTGGGTCAAGTTCGGGGTCGAAAAAGGCGCGCCTGCTTATGATCACGTGCAAAATATCTTCAAGCATTGTGCAGATGAAGCGTTGCCGCTCACTGAAACGCCGATAAGTCGGGCTTCCGGCTGCCTCTGCCGTCGTTCGGGTGGAAGATTCTGGTTCAGCCAAAAAGTGCAGCGGCAAGCCCACCCCGGCAGCGATCATTTTCTTGATCGCCAGACCATCACTGGAAGCGTCCAGGGCTTCCAGTTTGGGTGCCATTACCGACCAGTCTTCGCTCTCATCGGTCACCAGCACTGAGCCTGGTGCCGGCGGGTTGGCTGTAAGCTGCAGCTGGCGGGTGGAACGCTCTGCCTCACTGCTAAAATGTGCCTTGACTACATATATAAAAGCGTTGCGAAATCGGTTCAGTCTTACCCGGTCTTCAAGCCAGGCACTGTAGCGCGCCAGCCACTTAAGGACTGGTGTCAGATCGCCCTCGCCCCACTGGGAGCCGCTGGGACGGTTGAGGGCATAATGCAGCACGACCGGGTCCAGGCGCCCTTGCTCATCAATTTGCTCTTTTTGGGGGTTAAAACCAGGATAAATCAATGCTTCAGTCTCACCCGGCACTCGTACATGGAATTCCAACTCCTGCTCGATATCGTTTTCGCTTGAAACGATCTGCAGAATCTCGGTGGAAGGTAGAACCCGCAAATAACTCATCCCACTTTGATCGGTCGTGAGCAGGAGGAACAGGTTCCCGCTTAGGCAAAGCTCGTCAGAAAATTCGCCGACCCGGTTATCCATGCGGTTGAGACGGTGCACCCAGAATTGATCCAAAAAGCGCTGCGTTGGCTGGTCAGAGCAACTCGCTTTCAACCCGCCGCCGGTGGCATATTGGGTTGTCAATTCAACGATCCGCCGGGCAAGCGGGTTGAACCGCCAGGCATCCAGGCTGTCATGCAGTACTGCCTTGCGGTCATAGGCATCCCGATCGCGGGGTAGGTTTGAGAAAGCCTGTGTCCCAACCAGGAAAGTATTTTCTTGTTCCGGGACGGAAAAGCTTGCCCGCGAAGCAGAGGTCACCGTAGATTTTTCAGTTACCTGGAGCAGGTTTTGAAAACGTTCACGCAAAGTGGTCATGCTGGTACCTCGCGCTTTTGCGGTTTTTGCATAAAATCTTGAGCTGCCCGGTGACACGGAAGTGAGTCCAGCGGGCATTGCGCCAAAATCGGCTTAGGTTTGTTAAAGTATGCCCGAAGTTGTTCGGAGCTGCCGTTCCAGCGGTTGTAATCCATGTAATATCCCACCCCGCCGATTGCGGGTCCGCGTTGAGTGGTCTGGTGGATCAACCATTTGCTAACTCCCTTTGGCAGCAAGGGCGGGCAGGGATATTCAGGGGTATAAAGCGGAGAATCCAGGCTGCGGATGTATTGTGCCAGCCACCAATCGACTTCTGGCAGATCTGCCACCTGTAAAAACTCATTTACCCATAGTGCCCGCGAATAGATGATCGGGTATCGACCAGTGGCTCGCTTCAGATGCTCGAGAGATTGGGTCAGCACCCTGGTGATCTGCCCTTTGGTCTTGCCCTGGGCTAATTCAACATCCAAAACCAGCCTTACTTCATTCAGATCAGTTTTTTCGAGGATCGCCAGAAATGCATCCATCTGGCGAATGGCATCTGCGCAAGGGTAGATCACGTGATAGGTCAAAATGCACAACCCAACGCGCTCAGCTTCAGCAAAATAGCGGGTGAACTGCTTGTCGCGGTAACCCCACGAAATGCCGGTACGCAACGCCACGAACTGCACTTCGGGCAAATGTCGGCTGATCTGGTCAAACTCGGGGATCGTCTTTCCATCCCAACTGGCATTGTGCTGGGAAAGGTCGAGCCCGAAGGGAAAGCCCTGATTGCGGGTAAAGTAAGTCACTAAAAACCTCCATCCATTTCTTTGAGTGGGTCACTTGCCTGGATGATCTGGGGTGGTAGCGAGATGTGCCACTCCTGCTCATCCAGGATCGCTGTCATCGCTGCTGAAATTACCAGGTCGTCGTGCAGCAAGCCGCCCAACGGATCAGCAGTACCCTCCGGAACCGACCACTTCAAAAAGCGTTCTGGTCCGATACTGGCTTCGCAGCTTACCGCCAGCAGCTGGCGCTGAAAAAGCGCCTGCAGGCGTTCCTGCTCATTCATCATTTGCCAGGCAAGTGGATTCACCTGCCCGGTGTCGCTGTAGTTATTGTGTGTTGAGCGAAAATCCTGGAAGCGGCCGGTGTCTATCACCGACAAAAAGCCCCAACCCAGCTTTGATTTGACATGTTGGTTGAAGACCAGGGGGATCACCCGCTCACCCAGCCGGTCTCGCAAAAAAGAACACACACCGGCGCCGACACCGCTGGCATCCACTACCATTTTGGCGATGCCCCAATGCTGTGCCAGGTGGTAGAGCCGCTGGTAGAGCGTACTGTGCTTTTCGCCCTGCCACAAATAACGCTGCACCACGCGGTAACGCGGTTTGCCAGGCAAGACTTCATCCATCAGGCTCAGGTCAACCTCAACCACGGTCACAGCCGTGGAGTCCCGGTTGGGGTTAGCCAGGTTGCCACTGGGATCATTTGCAAAGTTGCACTGTCTAAGCTGTTCGTCCTCGCCTGCCAGGTCCACCAGCATGGCGTAACTTTTGCCGGGCTTCGGGTTGGTTTGGGCGGCATGATTGCCCAGCATGAGACTCACTCGGGCCGGGGTAAACAAACCACTGGCAAAATCGATCTCTTCGCTGAAAAATTGGGAACGCACCATTGGGTGAGAACGCCCCAGCCGTGCCACCTGCTCATCGACAAAGCGGCCATATGCCGGTACTTCGGTTCGAACCTCATCGGCGCTGAGGTGGAATACCCGCCTGATGCCATCACGCGCTTCTGCCTGCCGGGCTGCACGCAGTTCCCGCGCCAAAAGCGTTTGCCCGGTCCAGGCAGTGCCCCAAAAAACGCGGGTGGCATTGGTTGAAGCAGCCATCGGTGCAATTTGCTTGTCATACTTTTCAATGCCGATATCCTGGGCTTCGTCCAGTTGCAATAAGGTCGAAGCAGTGGCACCGACAATGTTGGAACCAGGCGCAGCAGAAAGAAAGGTCAGGTGGGCGTTCTTGAAGCGATAGTGGTTGCCGGCGCTCTTGTGCCATTGATCGTGAGTCAGATAATTGGCCTGAAGGACGGTTTCGAGGCGCCGCATAGCATTCAGACTTTGCGGTTGATAGGTCGGAGATAGTTTCACCATCTCTGCGCCCTGCCTGCCCAGCAAGAACATCAGGTAGACTTCCAGTTGCGCCTGCAACATATTCTTTCCAGACTGGCGAGGGAACATCACCACAATCGACAAACCCAGCCCATGCAGCACCGAATCGACGATGGCGTTGGCGGCTTCCAGCTGGTAGCGACGCAGCCTGATCTTGCCAAAAATCTGACTGAAGTACTGAATTTGGCGTAAGCTGCGTAAGAATTCGATCCGGGTCGGATAACTGCCCGGCAGGTTTTGGGCGAGCTTGTTGAGCGAGTCTGGAGTTTGAACCGAGAGACACATGCGGGTAGTTTGGGGGGTGCAGGCGATCTCAGTCATTTTGCTTTTCCTCTTCCGCAGTCATCTTTTCAACAAAATCATTCATCGCTTCGGTCAGATCTTCCAGCAAGCCTTCGGTTTGGGGGCCCTGCAAAAGCAGTTGCACGCGCATCAAGCCAGCGATCCTGCTGCAGGAAAGCCCTAACAGATTGAGCACATCTCCCAATTCTTTGTTGAAAGGTTCTCCATCTTTTACTCGTTGATAGGCTTCACCAAAGGCTTTGACTACTTTTCGCATCAAGTTGATTTCGTCTTCCAGGCTCATTCGCACTGCTTCGGAAAGCTGCACCCGTTCCACCTGGTCAAAAGACTCTGAGAACCTCAAACGCAATTCGTAAGGGCAGGTTTCAAGCCCAGTCAGACTGCCCACCCTTGGTGAAGGGTGGGCAGGGTCGAGGACCTGCGTCTGAGCTGATAAAGTGGGGGTTGTTTGTCGCATATTACGCTTCTCCTCTATTTTAGAACGTTTGTTCTAATCTATTGGCAAGTTTAGCAAATTTTGAGAGAAAAGAAAAGAGTAAAAGCGGAAATTTAGACCCCAGTTTTTCCATTTTCGGAAATTTTTAGAACCAATTTGATATACTGACAGAAATTGGAGGCAACTATGCGCAGAAAAGATCGTGAGATGAATATGGAATTTGGTCTGGATGTGATCGACCGTTCAGACTTCGGCGTTTTAAGTGTGGTCGATAAGCAATGTACTGTTTATTCTGTGCCGCTTTCAATTGCACGCGACGGCATGAGTTTGTATTTCCACAGCGCCAGATCGGGCGTGAAAGCCGGCCTGCTCTTGAAAGGAACAATCGTCAGAATCGTGTTCGTGAGCGATGTGCGAGTGCCGGATCTGTATTCGAACGAACAGGTCGATGAGCTTCTTACTGAGGGCAGAGGTCAGGATGTTCTCGGTGCCAAGATCTTCACAACTGAGTTTGCTTCAGCCATTGTCACTGGCAAGGTTTTGCTTGTAGAAACAGACGAAGCCAAGCGCGAAGCTTTGCGGGTCATTTGTCAGAAATTTGTTCCGGGCAAAATGGCCTACTTCGATGCGGCGCTGGGAGATTCTTTAGCGATCACTTCAATTTACCGAATTGAGATTGAACAACTCACCGCCAAGCGGAAAAAGTTCGACGCCAAGGGTGAGGAAATGAAATTCCAACGCATGGAGTAACGCTATCGTCATTGCGAGCGAAGCGAAGCAATCTCCCCTTCGGTCACTATCCACGATCATTACGAAGGACCGGAGAAATTGAGAAAAACAGGTCATTGCAAGGAGCGCAGCGACCGTGACAAACTGTCATTCAAATTTTTTATATTATTTATAGGTTTGGTAGTTTTCGTCCATTCTGTCTCAGCCATTCACGCCGCTGCTGATAATCGGGAAGCATTTCTGCCAGAAAATTCCAGAACGATGCCGAATGGTTGTGATGTCGGATATGTGCCAGTTCATGCACGACCACGTATTCAAACTCTTCAGGCGGCAGCATCGCCAGGCGGTACGACAGATTGAGCCCATTCTTCCCGCTGCAGGAGCCCCAACGCGTTTTTGCACTGGTGATCCGCAGTGAACGCACCGCCAAACCCCACATTGCAGCATATTGGTCGATGATTTCAGTCGCCAACCGGCGTGTTTCCTCGCGGTAAAAACCCTTGAGCATTTCACCTGCCTGGTCAAGCCGACTCTTTTGCAGCATAAATCCATTCTCCCTGCTGAAACTTAATCCATTTCTGGCTCGGTTGACATGGCTCAGACCCCAATACTGCCCAAGGTACAAAATTCTTGCCCCATCATAGTACCCCTGTCTGATCTCGCTGGGAGTGATTTTAACCATGCGTGCTTTTGCCTGGTTGATCCAGTCCAATTTTTGCTGGATAAATTGATCGACCAGTCGCTTACCGGTTCTCCTCGGTACCCGCACGATCACTTTTCCGCCAGGTTTCACTTCAATCGCCATCGTTTTACGATCGCTGTACTTAATTTCATCAATCAAATCGTGCATCCCCTGATTATAGCCGTTGCTAGGTCTTCCCCAACCCATCATTTTTCTGAAGTACAATTTCAATGTATGTCTTCACTAAAAAACCGGAAAATCATCCTCCTCGTAATGGTACTTATGCTCCTCCTGGGCGCTTGCTCGCGCACATCGGGACCAAGCTTGCCGCTTGAAGATTATCTTGATCCGCAAAACCGCTACACCTTTGCCATCCCTGAAGGCTGGGAAAGTGTAGTCGACGACCAGACTCTCATTCTCACACCCGCTGGCTATTCCGGGACTGAGGAAGAACTGATCATACGCGTTTATACCTCTCCCACCAACACCACCGATACCGCCACGCACATCGACCTGGCGAAAAAACAGATCGAACCGTTTCTTTCCACCTTTATCGACGATGAATATGAGGTTGTCAATGAGGGTGAAACCAAAGTGGATAAGTATCCGGCGATGCTGCTTGATTTTGCCAAACCTCACAAGGACACTTACATGCTCGGTCGGGTGGTGATCGTCGCCATGCCTTTTTACGTGCTGGTTTTCCTGGGAAAAGGGGTAGAAGCTGACTGGGAAGCTTTTTTGCCCACCTTCCGGGATATGCTCAAAGAATTCCATCTCGTCAATCCTGTTGAACCGGAAGCATAGCCATGCCTGGTATCCGCTGGAACATGGGCTTGTTATTTTGTCTCTGCCTGCTGACATTTTCTGCAGCTTGCCAATACCAACCCAGCAGCCCGGCTCGCACGGAAATCCCGATTTTTATCCCCCCAACCCATTTACCAGGTACCACTCCGCCAGCCAGCAGCCCTACACCAACGGCAATGCTAGCGACTAAAACTGAAGTAATTATCACCTCCACACCCATCCCAACCAAACTACCGGATTGCCCGCCTTCGGCTGACCCCACATACGGTTTCTCACCCGACAAGCCCATCCAGGTTGGCAGCAACCAATTGCTTGACGGTCCGGAACGCGAGCTGATCTACCTGCTCACTTTGCGCGGACCAGACGGTGAAGAAGTTTTCTACACCCGCCAGACTCCCCAATTCAACCAGGCAGGCATTATCGTCGACCCTTACCTGGTTGAATATGACGGGATCAGCGAACCAGTCACGCTTTACCTCGACCTCTACACCTACGCCACTCTCCTCGTTCCCGTCGGCTTCACCTGTGAAGCGCCATTCCCAATCCAACCTCCCCAGGAATAAGCATGCATCAGTTCACTACCATTTTTCGTCGTTATCCCATCCAATTTTGGTTGATGTTCTTCGGTCTGATCATTTCCAGCACCGGCACAACCATGGTTTGGCCTTTTCTAACGATTTATGCCTCCGATAAATTGCTGCTCCCACTGGCAGCCGTGACCAGCCTGATGACCTTTAACTCGGTCTCTGGCTTTGTTTCCTCGGTGGTCGCCGGCTCGCTGGTGGATCGTTTTGGTCGCAAAGGGATGATGGTGATCGGGCTTTTTGGCATGGCACTGGTCTATCTCGGCTACATTTTTGCGCAGGATTACTGGCAATTCGCACTGCTGATGCTACTTTCAGGCTCATTCAATCCGCTCTACAAAGTTGGTACTGAAGCTATCGTCGCAGATATGATTCCCCAGGAAGACCGCACCCAGGCTTACAGCCTGATACGCATGGGACGCAATGTGGGTGTCGCCCTCGGACCGATTTTAGGCGGAATCGTGCTTTCGCGCTCTTACACAATTGGTTTTCTCTCAGCAGTGGTCGCGCTGGTCATTTTCGGGCTGCTCACGATTTTCTTCCTCAAAGAAACACTGGTACATGAGGAAGGCAAGAGCCATGAAAGCTTGCGCGACCAATTGAAAGTTGTCGGGCAGGCTTTGAAGAACAAAGCCTTCACCCGCATGGTCGGGTCTTTCACCCTCATGGAAATTTGCGCTACGTTGATGTGGGTGGTTTTAGCGGTATTTATCAAGCAAAATTACGGAATAACAGAATCACAGTATTCCTGGATCCCGACCACCAATGCCCTGATGGTCATCTTCCTGCAGGTAGCGATCACGCGGATCACTCAGAAACATTCGCCGACCAAAGTCATGCCAATCGGCGCTGCTTTCTACCCGGCAGCCATGCTCCTGGTGGCGATCAGTGGAAGTTTTTGGGGCTTTCTGCTGGCTATGGTCGTGATGACCTTCGGAGAATTGATCACCGCGCCAACCGCCACGGCTTACGTTGCCAACCTGGCGCCAGCAGATCAGCGAGGTCGCTATCTGGGCTTCTTTGGATTGTCCTGGTATGTCGCTCTCTCGATTGGACCCATGGGCGCTGGCTTCCTCTCGGATAATATTAACATCCATGCTCCCTGGTATGCCGGAGCAATAGTCGGCATTATCGCTGTTATTTCATTCCTCGGCTTGCGAAAGTTGGAAACTCAAACCTCATAGGGGATTCTTTCCATTCTTTCATGTTCACAAAACTAAAGTACCAACTCCAGCTTTACGGAGGGTGATTTTTCATTGCTCGGAATCACTTTTAAATCCGCTTGACAAACCCGTTCTTTGTCTGGATAATAGAACTTATGTTCTATAGTGAGATGGAAACATGACCCAAATTTTTGTATTCAGCGAGAATGACACTTTCCAGGTGCTCACTTTTTCTCAGAGACCTGAAGAGATCGCACGCTCAGTCAATGAGGGCGACTGGCAATCCGTCCTTGGTTTTGACCCTGACCCAGCCCACCCGTGGGAGGCAAAGCGAATTGGGAAAATGGTGATCGTTTATCCTCCAGTCCCTCCCGAAGATTACCCACAGTTGGACCTCTCTCCGAAGGATTATCAGATCCTCCAGGCTTACTGTTTTGGAATGAACACTGACGAAGTTGCCTACAGCTTACACATTTCGGCGCGAACTGTAAGGAACCATACCAATGTTATGCGTTTGAAAATGAACGCGAATACCCTATACGAATTGCTTGCCAAAGCGACTGCTCTCGGGATCGTTGCCCCCGATCTTGATAGTATTCCCGATTAACTATTCCTAATTATTTTGGGTGCTCTTCCACAATGCCTGGGCTACGATAAAAGCTGCCTCCGGGCGTCCGATCAGTCGGGAGGATGTTGCTGTCCTTTTTAGTTGTTCCTGGTCATTTTTCAGCCAGAATTCGATCATCGTGGCAAATTCCCCCGCATTCTCGACGATCGCTCCAGCCTGGTGGCTGGTAACATAGCGCACATTGCTCTCTTCCTGACCAGGTAAATAATCGACCAGCAGAATTGGCAGACCTGCCGCCAACCCTTCCGAAAGGATCAGCCCGCCAGCCTTCGTGACCAGTAAATCTGCCGCCAGCATCCAATCCGGTATGTTGTCAACATAATTCTTGATGATGACTGGGTAATCAAAATGATCTTCCATAAGTGCCTGGTAGAGATCATCGTTCCCGCCGGCAATCACCACCACCTGGAAGGGAAAATTGAGATCTTCCAAAGCGTGCAGATTTTCCAGGATGTGGTCGACCCTGATGCTGCTGACAAACAGAATGGTCGTAAGGTCTGGAGCTAAACCCAGTTCATGCCGCAACCGAGAACGGTCAATATCTTTGGCAGCAAATTTTGGGTTCACAGGGATGCCCGATATATTCAATTTTCGCAGAGGAACACGGTTGCCCAGCGCTTTCACTTTTGCCCAGTCTGAGGCAATAAAGAACAAGTCAGGTCCAGGCGCAAACCAGAGCGAATGCACATCTGCCAGGTCGGTCACCACGGCATAGAGCGGAGTCTTCAACGCCAAATCCTCCCGCACCTTATCTGCCGGAGCGTTGAACATTGGATTGGTGATCAGAATGGCATGCGGAGAAAACGATTTCACCGATTCACTGATATTGCGCTGCAAAAACAGGGTCAGTGCACTTTCCATCAACTCACTCATCTGCCGTGAATCACTGACTTCGTATCCAAAGCGATAAAGGCTGGGTGCATTGCGAACCCCTTTGTCATATCCCTTCTCAATAGGTTTCATCAGCGAAAGTGAAGTGCCTTCCAATATCGGGTTGACAACCATGTTCACCTGGTCATTACCATAGAGTTGGTCGAGAGCCTTCGAAACCGACATCGCAGCACTGCGGTGACCGAAACCGGCATCGCTGGTTAATATTAAGAAACGTTTTTTATTTTCCATGACACATCCAATTCCTAATCGATTTTATCCTTTATGACGTTTCTATGCAAAACCAGCGTAAATCTCCGGGTTAAACGCAAAACGCCACCCAAAGATGGGTGGCGTCATTGCGTATATTGGTTTACTCGGTTACCGAGATGGCCTCTTCAGGGCATTCCTCGGAAGCTTCTCTGACTGCTTCCTGGAATTCTTCCGGGATCGGGTCCAACTGGACTTCGGCGTAGGGCTCGTTCAGCAGGCTAAACACCTCGGGTACGATACCTTCACAGATACCACAACCTATGCACAGATCAGGATTAACGACAGCTTTCATTCCTTCTTTCCTTTCAGAAACAAATTATTGACTTAGTTCTTCGACCTCAGTCTCTTCAACTGAGCGACTGTTTCGCTCAGGCATAGTATAACACGATGTCCAATAATTAACTGTCATTTTCTTGTCAAAAATCTCACACTCTTCAGCTCAATTCATACCCTGATTCCTTTTTAGAATTGAAGGTTTTTACTCCCGCTGAGATGATCTCACCAATCGAAACCACCGTGACAACTACGATCACAATCAGGAAAGGCAACGGCAACATTGCCCATTTCCCGCCAAATCCGGGGATTGGCTGCCCGTTGATGCCATATACGCTCAACCCGGTCAGTACCTGGAAACGTTCCGCGAAATACTGGTTAAGTGCCTGCGGGTTTCCCAGCCAGGTCAAGGTTGTGATCACGCTGACCAGGTTGGTCAGGACAATTGCCGCGAAAACCCGATAGGTGTAGCGACCGTCCATAAATTTGAGCACGGCTTCGAGGACTACAGCTACCAGGGAAGCAATCAGCAGTGGTCGCACGCCGATCAATACTTCTGGATTGAACAAGGGGAACGGTTCTGAAGACATCCAGAGAATCGGAATATTGACATTTGGCAATACAATGAAGATGATTGCGAAAATCGTTGCGAAAATGACGTCGCCAATTATTTCACCGCGTCCAATCCGTGCTCTTTCTGACGGGACCTCAGGCAAGTCGTCCAGATCAGCCAGTTCAGTATCAAGTTTGACACCCTTATGGTACAGAAAGGCAAAGATGAGCGTCACCCAGGCAAAACCTGCCATCAAGCTGGAAAATAGGGAGGCGGTCCATTCTGCCAATGCATTCAACTCCCAGCTGATCCAGGGGTTTGCTTCGGCTGATCCTGCAGCAGGCCCATTACTTATGGCGTTTACAATTGCACCAACGCTTACGCCGATCACTACTGCAATCAACACGATTTTAAGCACTTTCAGATAAAGGCTGTAGTGAGGTTGACCGATCAGGACATCATTTGCTTTCCCGCTATACTCACGGGCTAACTTTTCGGGGTCACCAAGTTCAGTCAAAACCTTGCGCACCTTCTGATCTTCACTTTCGTGGTCATTCGCCCTTTCAGTTAACATGGTCGTGATCAGTTCGTCCAGTTCTTTGGACACATCTGCGGCTTCTTTTTCTGGCATGTGCCTGGTCACCGCATAAATATATCGTTCAATCAAGTTATTTTTCATTTTTTCCTTCGATGATAACTTCTACTATCTTATTTGTCTCATACCAATGGGCTTTCAATCGTTCAAAAAAAACCACTCCATCAGGCGAAATGATGTAATACTTTCGGGGCTTGTCGGTGCTGGTATCCCAGTCTGAGCGTAATAACCCTTGCTTCTCCATTCGGCGCAAAAGGGGATAAACTGTGTTTGCTTCAAGCGGAAAGCCTTTCTCTCCCAGCGATTTGACCAACTCATACCCATAGGTCGGTTGTTTACATTGGCTGAGCACAACCAGGTTGGTCAACCCGCGTCTAAGTTCAACACTAACATTCTCAAATGTATTTTCAAGATCCTCCATATCGCTCCTTCATGATGTTGATGACATTATACTGTGTGTCACACTGTATTGTCAAGGAAAAATATTAATCTGTAAAACTCTCTTTTAGAAAAGACTTATCTTTTGCATTTTTCTTCTCAAATGCTGTATAGTTATCTAAACTTTTTGGAGGATGCATGATCTATCACATAACCACCCAACCAGTCTGGCAACAGGCACAAGTAAGAGGCGAGTATCTCCCCGAGGCTTTTGATGCAGATGGTTTTATTCATTGCTCTGATCATTATCAGATTGAAAATACCGCCAACCGCTTCTATGCTTCCACTCCGGACCTTGTTGTACTGGAGATTGAACCGGATAGACTTATTGTTCCCCTGGTCTACGAAAACCTGGAAGGTGGCGAAATGACTTTCCCCCATATCTACGGACCTTTAACTCTGGATGCCGTTCTCTCCACCTTTAGATTTGACCGTACTGCTGATGGCAAACTGGTCCTCCCTGAATCCCAGCAGCACCCCGAACCGACGCTTTTCAGCGAACTGCCTTTTGGGGCACCCGGACGGGTCTTTCGCTCCCCCACACCCGGCAGTCACATGTTTGACCCCCAGGACCAGGTGCTGGAGCTCTATAAGGTGAATAATATCAATACTGTAGTCGTGCTAAACCCGGAGGAGGAACACCTGCGTTATTCTGGAAAAACCCTGTTGGATCGTTATAAGCAGACAGGTTTGCGTGTGATCTACGACCCTGTCCCTGATTTTTCCGCCCCTCCGGCTGGACATTGGGACAAGTCTCTCCAGGAGGCGGTTTCGGCAGTCAGAAACGGTGAAAACCTGGCGATTCATTGTCATGCCGGCGTTGGGCGCACAGGCATTTTCGCCGCGATGATGGCACACGAACTGCTCGGCACTGACGCTTATGCTTCCATTACCTGGGTTCGCAAATACATTCCTTATGCGATCGATACTGACTATCAGAAGCGTTTCGTTCGTGAGGAAATCGAACGAATGGACCGCAAATAATTTATCGTAAAACTGGCTTCCTTTGTCTATCATTGCGAGGGAGCGCATTGCCCGTGGCAATCTGCCTTCGGATGGTCGTCAACGATTAAAAAGAGCAGCCAGTGGCTGCTCTTTTCGATATCAATTGTTCTGTTTACTTGATATACAAGGTCATATCAAATGTTGCACTGGTGCTCTTCGAATTGGTCACTGAGATGACATAATCACCAGACACCGGCAGCTTGCCTTCGAAACTTGTTTTTCCCTGGGAAGTCGATAGCAAAACATCTCCGCCCAACTTGTAAATGCTCAACACCAATCCATCGGTCGGGCTGACGCTGACCTTCATCGTCTGATCTTTGGCTGCCCATGCGACGAAGTTGTGGGTATAGTAGCCAGGAACAGTTGCTTTTGCAACCAGGGTGTCTTTACCCGCATCAAAACTCACCCTCTGGGGTGCCTGGATATAGAGGGATATATCTGCTGCATACGCCCCGGTGCGAACGTCGATATACCAATCACCATTTTCGCTGGCGTAATCACGATACCAGGTCCACTTTTGCGAGAAATTTACCAATTCTCTGCCTTTTTCCGTAGTAATGGCAATGTAAGCAGATGTACTGCTGGTCAAACTGACCTCAGCCAACTGGTAGGTCGTCAGTCTCACGGCATAACGCTTGGTGGTATTGGCTGGTATGGTTTCATTTACCGTGTAATTCGTTGTCCCGGCAGCAAAACTGACGCGGGTCACTCCCGAAGGTCCACTGGTGGCTGTTGCCGGAATAGGGGTAACAGGAACAACTGTTACGACCGGAATTGAGGTCGGTGGAACAGCTGTCGCTGTGTTTGTTGCAGTTGGTGGGATCTGCGTAGCAGTAGGTGGAACTACGGTTGTCGCAGATAATTGCTGGGCGAGTTTTGTCAGGGTCGCCTGTGCAAACAAAGCATCCTGAGTCTGCAGGTCACTTGGGGATGTGGTGGCAGGCATAAAACAACCCGCCAGGAATACCATGATCAGGCTCATGGTGGTTAACAAGAAAATCCTTTTTTTCATCAAGACCTCACTTTAAGCATTGAATTCTTGCTTAACACTACAGACGCTGGCAGGTAGACATTAGTTCCATCCACGCTATTGTGGAATCTGCCGGTACAAGTAGTAACCATAATGATAGATTCCAACCGCCAGACCTGCAACTATTAGTAGAGAGATAGTCCCATAGAGCAAAGCTTTTGGTCTGGCGGCATCTCTGATTCGTTCGAAAAACGCCTTAAAAGGTTTTATGAGATTCAATAATGCGTATGCCAGGTAGCCCAGGAGGGTCCCAAAGGCGTTCAACATAAGATCGTCAACATCAAAAACGCGTGCCACCAAAAACGTTTGGGCGAGTTCAATCACGATTGATAGCGACAATCCCAGCAATACCACCATCCAGACCCGATTCAGGCGCCTTTCCAACAAGGGTATGGTGAAACCAAAAGGAGAAAATATCAAAATATTACCTGCAAGATTGATCAGAACAATCTTTCGTGTGACCCCAATGTCAAATTTTGAAGCACTTTCGATCATCCTGAATATGCCTTGCAGGGGAACAAGGTTTGCCCGTTGGTTTTGTCGTTCCAGCAAGATCGTGAAAGGCTCGAAGGTATTGTAGAGCAGGAACGCAACATAAAGTATCAGCCCCCACAGAATTATTTCACGCCAGAAATAGGGTTTTCCATATTTGATTGTGCGGTAGATCCTTGATACAAACCACAAAAGCATGACGGCAAAGAACAGTAATTGATAGTCATAAGTAAAATAAATCATAAATGTCCTCAGAGCATTGTATTCGATCTTTAAAGGTTAACATTTTTACAAGTGGCATACGAAACTCTCTGTCGTATGTTATCATCTTATGAAGAGTGCTTTTTTGTGGATATTCGCAGGAGATGACAATGACTAAGACCTTAATGATATTGCGCCATGCAAAGTCAAGTTGGAAAGACAAAAACCTGAAAGATTACAACCGCCCATTAAAGAAAAAAGGCGAGGAAGCTGCAGAGTTACTTGGCAAGATCATTGCCCATGGCAAATTCCAGCCGGATATTATTCTCAGTTCCCCGGCTAAACGCACTAAAGAAACTGCAGAAATCGTCAGCAAATTTTCTGAATATAAGGGACCGGTTGATTTTGTAGATGCCTTTTACATGGGGGAGCCAGGTGATTACATTCGGTCTTTACGGCACCTCCCCGATGATGTGAACCGCGCAATGGTGGTGGGGCATAACCCCGGCCTGGAAGCCCTGATGCAGATGCTGGAAGGAACAGTGAATGCTCTCTCTACTGGGGCAATGGGGATTTTGGATTTAGAATTATCTCATTGGGGTGATTTGAACTCTTCAACCGTAGGTAAACTCGTCAAGTTTTGGGATCCAGAAGAAATGGACCTGAAGGCAATTGAGGAAAAAATGGCACAGGAAAAGAAAGACAAGAAAGATAAGAAAGACAAGAAAGAGAAAAAAGAAAAGAAAAGCAAGAAGAAGGATAAGAAGTAAAGCAGCACTTCTTCTAAAACAGGCTTTACCACCTGCCTGCTGTCGGTAAATTCTTTTTGATAAATCTCTTGATATCTTAATCAGCTTGAGTGTTAAAAACACCCGTCTTGTTTCAGGCGGGTGTTTTTTTATTAGGCTCTTCTGCTGGATACCAAGATTTTCTTATGAAAAATCGGCCCACTCGACCGATTTCCATATTTGGAGACATTCCTGCAGATCATCCGAATTGTCAATATAGAAGGAGGTCTGCAGTACGCCATAAAGAGCGGTTGTGAAAGCATGCACCGCCAGGCGCGTATGACCCGGGATGACCTCTTCCGGCTGAAGATAGGCATAACGTTGAATCTCACCGTCATTATCAACGATGCTCTCCAGTTTATCTGCTTCCACTCTACCCTTCAGGTTCGCCAGCAAAACCTGGCGCTGTTTTTCACCAGAATAAGCAAAGATCGTGGTGATCAGCGTCATTCCTTCCTTCCAGAAGACAACATGGTCGCCCTCTTTGCGGTGCTGCAAATCCTCCGGGACATCCAGGGACCATTCTTGTGACAGGTGAATTATCATGTGCCGATTATACCTTTATTGCTCGATCTTCTTCAGCTGCTTGTGCATCCATAACGACGTGCCGTTCTGATATCTGCGTACAACCAACATGGAACACGGCGCCACATCCAGGAGGTAATCGTTAAGCTTGCCAAATATCTGGTCTGGCACCAGCACCTCTTCAGCGGATCCCATGATCAGGAGATCATAATGCCCTTCAGCGCACTCCTTCAGAATTTCATCAGCTACTGATTCCGCTTTTCTGACTTTCAGAGTGACCTTGTCGGCGAACTCTCCCAACTCAGCTTCAACGATCTCATGCAGCTGCAATTCTTCGTCTTCCATGCGTTCGTCATCCGCCTCTCCAACCACCAACCGTAAGGCAACAATTTCAGCCTCACCGGGCAAGGTAATATCCCTCGCCATTACCAAGGCAAGGCGTGCATTTGGTCCACTACCCACGGGTACAAGGATGCGTTTAATTTCATCGGGAAGCCCTTTGTCGCGGAAAACTGCCACATTCCGGAGTGCCATCATGTTCACTTCTTTGAGAATGTTATGGGGATGTTCCAACTTTGCACGCTCTTCCGGTACCCCCAGTAAGACCAGGTTGATGTCTTTGTGGCGACCCAGTTCGTTGAAAATACCCTCTTCTACTCTTGATGCCGCCCTGAGCTTAGCATAGATAGGCACGTTTTCTTTAACAGCAATCGGAGTAACCTGTTCCAGCAGATGTTGTTGCAGTTGTTTCCTGTCTTTAACCAGGTTGGGAATATCCGCAGAATCCAGATTGAGCGGTGTTTTCAATACGCTAAAAAGTAAGATGCCAGTATCTTCCTGCTGGTTGACCAGTTTCGTTGCTATTTTGGTTAAGCTGCGAGCGGTCTCAGGGTTCTTAGCCGCGATCATCACCTTTCCTCCGCCTTCCTGGCTTTCCAGGCGCGACGTAAGCTCCTTCCTGGCTTTTAAGCGTTGCGCAACGAAATACCAGATACTCAGGAGCACGATCACCGCACCTAAAAACATAAGCGCCCGTACATTCGCAAAAGAAATGATCAGCACACCAGCCAGAGCTGCCAGGATAACAGTCAGGGGATAGAGCGGAACTTTGAATGGGCGCTCGATATCCGGGTACATTTTACGCAGTTTCGGCATTGCCAAAGTCGCCCAAAACAGGACGAACATATACCCCGCACTTGAAATGAAACTCAAAAAGTCGACGATGCCAACCGCGGCAACCAGCGCACTCACTACCACCACCATCAGAATTGCCATCCAGGGTGTTCGCCAATGACTGAGACGCGAAAAAGTGCGCGGCCAAACCCTGTCACGACTGAGCGAAAAAGCTTCACGGGTCGCTGAAAGCATGGCTGAATTGACTGAGGTTAAAGTGGCTACAATTCCTGCCAAGCCCATAATTGGCACACCAATGCTTGGCCAGAATCGAGCTGCAGCATCCGTCAGTGCAGTATCAGACCCTGCGAGCTGACTAAAAGGAACCGTGCCGATTGAAACCATGCTGACGCTGGAGTAGATCAAGGTAGCGATCAACAAGCTCACCAGGATCCCGATGGGGATGTTTTTGTTGGGATCCTTTACTTCCTCCGCATCATCAGCAATTACTTCAAAGCCGACGTAAGCGTTGTAGGTCAACGCGATGGCAGAAAGCATTCGCCCGATGTGAGCCCAGATGTTCTGATTTTCAAAAACCGAACGACCAGAAAGGAAGGTATCCATGTGGAAGCCGTTTGGGCTGGTGAAGCCTTTGAACACGAAAGCTGCGAAGACTGCCAGTAAAAACGCGCCTAAAAGAATCTGGAAGTTGCCAACGTTGGAAACTCCGCGTACATGCATTAAACCAACAAAAACGATCACCAGGATGGCAATGGGGATGATAGGAATGCCCGGGATAAAGATTTCCAAAGAGATAGCGAAGCCAACGGCTGATAAAGCAGCATAAAATGTGCTTGAGAGACAATCGAGCGAACCTACCAAAAACATCAGCCAGCCTTTGCCAAACGCCTCGCCCACATAGGTCATCGCGCCACCTGTAACAGGGAACGTCGTTGCCATCTCACTGTAATTAAGGGCAATGCTCAGGGTCATTATGCCCGCTAAAATCAATGCCAGCACTGTTTCTGGACCTGCCATTGAAGCAACATGCCCAGTCAGAACAAAGATCTCAGCTGCGATCGTACCTGCCGTTCCAAGCATGATCACCTGCAGCAGGTTCAATTGCCGCTTCAATTTTCGTTTTGCCATTACTTCTCCGTTCAATATCAAGAAAGTTTCTGGAATTATAGTCCAGCTTTTATCAGGGGTTTGCTGCTTTTACCCTGGATACTAATCCATCAATCAGCATTGAAAAATGGGGGTCCTATACACAAACTGACTGCAGAGATATAATTGCTTGAAACTATACTAAATTTTTTCGGGTTCGGTTTCGAGACATTATCTTAATAACCGAACCTTGTGCTTTCAAGAATTGGAGTTAAAAATGGCTGGAAAAAGAACTCTTAAGCGCCAGTTGAACTTACCACAGGTTATTATGTTAGGAACAGCCGGTACACTCGGTTCCGGCGTATTTATCTTATCCGGGCATGCCGCAGCTGTAGCTGGACCGGCTGCAATCTGGGCGGTCCTTATCGCCGGTATCCTCAGTTTCAGTATCGCACTCAACTATTGCGAATTGGCTACAACCTACCCTGAGACAGGCGGCGCAATGACCTACGTACGCGAAGCCTGGGGTAAAGGTGTAGTCTCATTTATGGTTGGCTCGATGGACTGCATTTCCAGCACCTTTTATACCGCCCTCTCAGCGGTCGGTTTCGCTTACTCCGTTTCCGTTTTCTTCCCAGGTTTGCACTCCAGCGCATTTGGGATTGGTGCAGTCGCAATTGGAGCGATTGTGCTTTTTGTCATCCTGAACATCCTCGGCGTCACCAAGGTCGGAAATCTGCAAGTGGTTATGGGCATCATACTGCTAGTAGCTTTTACCATCTACATCATTGGTGGTTTTACCATGCCCAATGGCTTCAGCACTGCAACTTTGTTGCCTACCGGGCGATTTTTTCAATCTGATAATATCGCTGTTAATGCGGGCATAATCCTCAAAACCATCGCACTGATCTATGCCATGTATGTTGGTTTTGAGGTCATCGCAGACGACGCCGAAGAAGTCAACAATCCAACCAAAAACATTCCTCTGGCAATCATGATCAGCCTTTTCCTCATTGTGGTGGTTTATACCCTGGTCATCACCGTCGCTATGGGCACATCAAGCGATATCGCCGGCTCAGAAACAGCTATTTCGGATACCATCCGCATGTTCCTGGGCACACCCGGTGCTACCATCATCGGTATTGCTGGTATGATCGGCTCATTGACCTCCATCAATTCTTCCATGCTTTCAGCAACCCGCGAGAGCTTTACACTCAGTCGTGACGGAGCCTGGCCTGGCTTCCTCTCTCATCTGAACAAAGCCAGAGTGCCTTACCTTGCTATTCTTTTCATCGGTGCCGTCTCGATCCTGGTGACAGGTGTTGGTGCTGTCGATTTCCTAAGCTACATTACTTCCGGCGGTTACTTGTTCGTACTGCTCTTATCCAACCTGTCCATGATCACCCTTCGAAGGAAGTATCCTTACCTTCACAGACCGTTCAAAGTGCCTTTCTTCCCGCTCACACCGATCATTGCCTCCCTGGTTTGTCTGATTGTCCTGCGCTATTCCGACGTTAAAGCTTTGATTTTCATGTCAGCTGTTCTGGCGGCTTTCGCAATTTATTATTACGCTCGCCTCGGTCTTACCTCCTGGCAGGAAGAACATAGACGCAGCCAGGATCCAGGTCGCTACCGTGTCCTGGTGCCCATCCAGCAGGATAGCGGCATGGAAAACGTGATCCGCATCGGAGCCAGAATTGCCAATGCTCAAAGTGATCTGAGTATGTGCCTGCTACAGGTGGTCGACCCCGAAATGGCAGAAGATGAAGATGCCAGGGCAAAACTGCAGCGATCGCGCCGATATACACTGCAAAAATTCATCAAACATGCAGTCGAACAGAATGTCCCAATGTATGCCAAGACTGTTTCCGGTGCTTCACCGGCTGCCGGTATCATCAGCGAAATGCGCAATGATAGTAATGTTCGCTTGCTGCTTTTCAAATGGCCTGTGGGCGAGACTGAACAAGCCAAGTTCGATGCGGATGTTGAACCAATCGTCCGTTCAGGGCTTGCTAATGTGGGGTTATTGTTCGATCGCGGCATTGATAAATTGGAGAATATCCTCGTGCCTGTTGGCGGCGGATTCCACTCCAAGTTCGCCATCCAATTGGCAGAAAGCCTGGCGAAAGCTGATAATGGCACTGTCGATGTGGTTCGTGTGGTGGATGAAGACCTCGACGACGAGCAATATGAGGATCAAATGGCATACCTGCAGGAGATCGTTATTGTTCAACTCGATCAAATACCAGGTAACATGAACCTTCATATCATCCGTGGAAATGACCCAGCCAAAGCCATAATTGAAGAAACCCGCCAGCGCGAATATGACCTGATCGTGATCGGCTCGTATGAAGGCGACACGCATGGTCAATATTTGTTTGGAGAACTGGTAGACCGCGTGCGTAAAGGTACATCAACTTCTGTTTTGGTAGTCCGCCAGCATGAAAGCGGTGCTGCAACCTGGCTGCGCAGGCAAATACGCGCCTCGAACCCGAGAACATAATCCTCTAAACAGATTCTTCTTGAAAGCCGGATTCGATTGTGAAATCCGGCTTTTTTGTTTTATCGCACGGAACACTTATTGACCTTGTCTTTATCAGATTATTACAATAATTGTAGCTTTACCTTTTATTTAAATTAGATTCTTTTGCACTATACGGTAGAATTATAGGCGTACCTAAAGAGGAGGATACTATGAAAAACCGAATTAAAATACTATTGACTCTGTCAATTCTTGTTTTTTTAACCACAGCCTGTTTTCCACGCCTGGTTCGCACAACCCCTGAAACCACTCCGAAGGCTCGTGTCACTGATGAAGGAGAGCTTTCACCCTTTACAGAAATCGACGTTGAAGCCGCTGGTCCGATTCTCCTGATCCAGGGTAATACTCATTCCATCAAAGTTGAGGGAACTCAAAATGCTGTTGAGAAGATCACATTTGAAGTCAGGAATGGCGTCCTGATCATCAAGCATTCCAATGACATTTGGGATTGGATCACCGATAAAGATTTCCCCTCAATCACGATCACATTCGTAGACCTGACCCGTTTCGTTTTGGAGGGCGGCACAGAACTTGTGGCAAATGATCTCAAGACCGATTCACTCACGATGGACTTACAAGGTGGTGCCAGTGTAAAAATGTCAAATTTGAATGTAAATACACTGGAATTCGATGTCCAGGGAGGCACGGATATAAAAATTGATGGTGTAGCCAAAAATCAAACTTTAGATTTTGCAGGCGGTATCAATTACAAAGCAGAAGACCTGCAAAGTGCTGATGTTAGGTTGAAAATGGAAGGCGCCGGATCAGCCACGGTTTGGGCAACTGAATCGTTGGATCTGGATTTGAGCGGCGCATATGATGTGAAGTATTATGGCAACCCAAGCGTGACCCAACGTGTGCAAGGCGTCGGAAATGTGGAGAGCCTGGGAGAAAAGTAAATTCCTTACAAAAACCATAAAAAAAAGAGAGCGAATCGCTCTCTTTTTATTCCTGATTCCAGGCTTCGAGGATCTTGTAATAAGATTCTTCCAGTGATTCAGGCAAAACGCGCGTCTTGCCGATCACAGTGATGAAATTGGCATCACCCACCCATCGTGGAATGATATGCCAGTGAAGGTGCTCTTTGATTCCTGCTCCGCCAGCTTCACCAATATTGATTCCAACATTAAACCCCTGGGGGCAGTAAAGTTTGATCAAGACCCGAATACCTTTCTGGATCAGCATCATCATCTCAGAGAGCTGATTTGGTTTCAACTCTTCAAATCGGTTGGTGTGCTCATATGGCACAACCATGATATGCCCACTGGCGTAGGGATATAAATTAAGGATAACGAAGTTATATTCACCACGATGGATGATCAGGTTATTAAAATTGTCGGGTTTCTCCAGCGCATCACAAAAGGCGCAGGGTCCATTCCTGTCGCGGTTGAAATATTCATTGCGGTCGCTGTAAATGTGATCCATGGGCTGATTTTATCTTAAGTTTTCACAAGTGGTAAAAAAATTATTATTGATTTGTATTCAATTTCGGTTTGACATTTAACCCTCGATGCATATAATATGACCATTCGGTCATATCGAGGTCAAATGCCAAAAGCTACTTTTTTTCACCTTCCTCAGCAAAAACGTGAACTCATTGAAAAGGTCGCCGTTGAGGAATTTGCCAATCACAGTCTTCAATCGGTTTCGGTCAATGCCATCGTCAATAATGCCGGTATTGCCAAAGGCTCTTTCTATCAATATTTTGAAGGCCTGAAAGATCTCCACGATCATATTCTCAAAATGATTCGGGATTGCAAACTTGAACTGATATCCTCGCTTCCACAACCCGACAATAGTCTCGATACTTTTGGCTATCTTCAGCGTCTTCTGCAGATCGATCTGGCATTTGAGCTCAAATATCCACTTCTTTCCAGGGTCGAGCGCCGCCACAACTTTGAAAACCCGGTCACTAGTTCAATCGACCCTGTGACCGGTCAGCGCCTTTCTGGCGACGGACGGTTCCACGCTTTTCTCTCGCAGGGTATTCTCCACAATGATATCGCCACATGGGTGGACACTGATCTGGCTGCGTATTTGCTTGAACTCATTTCCCGATGGCTGTCGCCTTATCTTTTGGAACGCTTGGAACAAGACAGCGGAGAGCCAGTTAAACCTGACCTGGATGTCAGCAGCGATCCTCATCTGCAGGATCTGCTCCAAAATCTAATGGATATCCTCATGGCAGGGATAGCGCGGGATCCCCAAATTCGCAAAGATTTCTATAATAAGTGACCCGTAATCAAGACATTGTGTGAGGTGAAGATCCTCACCGCTAATTAAAGAGAGAGGTCGTGCTTAACTTGCACGACCTCTCTGAGTAACGATCAACTCGCTATTGCCGCTGACCCAAAGTCACCGGAATATCCATAGTCTTTCCACTGCGGATCACGGTCAGAACGATTTCATCACCAACCGATGTGTTTAACACAAGGTAGCTCATCAAATCGCTAAAATCTTTGACCTCAACGCCATCGACTGCGATGATCAAATCGCCGCCCTTGGCCAAACCCTGCACAGTAGTTGGCTGGCTTCCGCCCTTGATACCAGCCTTTTCAGCAGGTCCACCGGCTACCACATTGGCAACATAGGCGCCGGTTGATTGGGGAAGATCTAATTCCTGGATCATCGCTAATGACATACTCGAGAAGCTGGACAAGCCCAGATAAGGGTAGGCGTACGACCCTTTTTCGATCAGCGAGGGTACCACTCTCTTTACAGTGTTGGATGAAATTGCAAACCCGATACCCGTGTTGACTGCACCCCCGGTGACACTTGTTCCCGCAGTTTGGATTGCACGGTTCACACCAATCACTTCACCGTTCAGGTTGATCAGTGGACCACCAGAGTTGCCCGGGTTGATCAGGGCATCAGTCTGGATCGTATCGCCAGCGGAATAGAATGTTCCCGATTCTGTTTGACGCATCGAATCGAGCACACGTCCCCTGGCTGAGATGATTCCCATCGTCATTGTTCCGCTGAGACCGTAAGGGTTGCCAATTGCTACAACCGTCTGTCCCACCTTTATGGCATTGGAATCTCCCAAAGGTAACGGAACCAATTCAGACGGATCCACATCCACCTTCACAACCGCCAGGTCAGAATCCAGATCAGAGCCTATCACAGTACCAAATACCTTCAAACCTGAAGGAAAGTGAACTTCCAGTTCGGTCGCATCGCTGGCAACGTGATAGTTGGTAATGATATGACCTTCTTTATCATAAACAAAGCCTGTGCCTTGTCCTCCACCCGTGTCTGTAGTGTATTGAATAGAAACCACCCCAGGGCTGAGTGTTTCATATAAAGCTTCAAGGCTGCCGTCCAATGAAGTAAATTCAGGCACGAGGACGGTTTCAGTGCTTTGCCCCTGAATGGGTGTGGCTTCCTGTTGGGGAACTAATACCTGAGGTTCCTGTGTAATTTGACCAGTACTTTTGGTGATTCGGCAGGCTGTAAGAACTAATACAATAACCATCAGAAACGTGATGATTCGAATTGTTCGATTTCTTTTTTCCATAAATACCTCTCCTGATTTTTAAGGTTAATTAAATATAATCCTGATTCGTTAATGGTTTATAAAAAGTATAGAGTGGCAATATTTTCCAGGCTCGAGCGCTTCTCATGACCAGAAATCAGGCTTGAATTGCACATACCTCGCCTTCTTTACCAAACATCTACCTCAGATTTCTTAGTTTGCGTGTCTGAAGATGGCGATTGCATGCATGGTATAACCCTCCCGGCTAAGCTTCAATAACCCATGCTGCCAGGCAGGGCGCTTTGTAGAAGGGGGAAAAACCCCTACATCAAGTTTGATTGCAGAGGCTAAAGCTGCCTGGCGCGCTCCTGGATTGTGATTTCTTCAGGTGTCACGGCATCGATGACGATTCCATGTGGTCTGGATTTGCCAAACTTGTCTACGTAAACAAATGTGATAAAGCCATCCACAGTCGGCTCGCCCTTGACGGTTGCATTAATGTAAGCGACTAATCTCGAACGTCCGGTCAGGACGATCCGCGAATCAAACCTGACCACTTCTCCCGGCTTAACCGGACGAACAAAGGTCATTCCATGAATTTTCAGACATAAGATAAATTCCGGGGAAAGCAAGTTTGCAGCGGCGATAAAACCTGCCTCGACCAACCACTCTGCACCTCTGCCCGCAAATAAAGTGTTATGGTGGTTTAGGTCTTCACCCTTCACCAAATGATGAATTGTTAACATCTGCATTTCCATGAGTACCTCACTAATTTATTAGTTGTAAATTGTCAAAAGCGACCGTAAACCCTGTCAGGTCAAGCGTGCCTGCCAGCATCCCGACCCCTCCGCGTTGAAAGCTGGGGTCGGAAACAGTCGCCAAAATAATGCCATCCAATCCTAACACCAGTTGCTCAGATCCACATTGTGCACTTAAACGAAAAGTGCCGCCTCCTGCTATTTCCTGGGAATAACTCCAATCTACCAAAATACTTGTTTTCTCTCCATCCTGTTTCCAAATGCTGTAATATCCATCTTCGCTGATTTCAAGAGCATAATAATGCTCTTTATCCACCAACCCACAGACAAAACCGTAGTCAGCATTTCCAACAGAATTTACCACGCGTACATCAGCTTCGATTATGATCGGATCATACAAGTATTCCTGGTCAGACCAGACAAGGCTCTTAGGCTTTATGATCCTGAGGGAGTATTCGCCATTTTCATATTTTCTCTCCCCTTCTTCTGTGACGATGTCATTCCAGCCACTTTTTGGGTCCGAAAAATCATCTTCAAAGATAACCTGACCAATGGGAGTAAAACTACCGCCAATGGCATTTCCAGCGGCAATTGCTACTTCACCTGTCCTGGCAGCATTGACCAGGTCTTTCGCAAGATTGATCGGCCGCAGGTTGTCAATAAGCCCGGCTGTTGGTACGCAGCTATCATAATCATCGACGTAACCATCCCGGTTGGTGTCCACCAGGGCGTTGCAGTCAGCAATGACATCGTTCAAATCACCCGATCCAGCCAACGTGGGCACACCGATCAGCTCTCCTTCCACATTCACCGCTGAGCCACCACTATAACCGCCGGAAATCATATTGCTGGTCTGGATAACAGCATGATTGCCAGAATTCTCCTCTGAGATAATGTCCCTGATCTCTTCCCTTGTGAGAGTGAGTGTGCCTGTCTCTCCTTTGATTTCTGGGTATCCTAAAATATTGATCGAGTCACCCACATTCAATTCGTACGAATCGCTCAAGGGTACAAAGGGCAGGTTCAGTAGATCGTAATTTAACGAATTTCCGTCCAGATCCTTGTAGGGCTTGATCACTGCTAAATCAAGTGCTTCGTCTGCCTGGACGATGCTGGCATAGTAGGTCGGCACAGGCGGAGCATCTTCTGCCACAGTCAACGAGACGACCAGACTCTTCACCTGGTAAAACCGACCAGAAAGCACCAGGCTTGCATTGGTCAAAATCAGCCCGTCTGCGCTAATGATCGTGCCGGAACCAGCCCAGCCGACTGTTTCCTTATCGTTAACTTCAACGATGGCTTCAATCTGAACCACCGCTTGCCAGGGTAAGGGATTTAAAGCTGTGGGAGTGATGAGTGGTGAAGTGCCAGGCTGCCAGCCTTCAGGGTTCACACCAGCTATGTCAAGGAAAACTTCAAAAAAATATTCCTGCTCATCCGTTCGGACAATTCCTGAACCGTTTAGGGTCCCGCTCTGAATGGCTTCGAAACGGAAAAGATATTTCTTCTGCCCAGCTGGCGCGATGGTCAGATCCATTTCAATTAAACCATCGCCAATTTCATTCCTGACAAGTGTTAAGGCTGGCTCAGAACCGATGTAGCGGCTGCTGTTCATGATCTCTTTTGGCAAAACAATCCGGCTGACATGGACATTGTAAAGGCCGGGGTTCGTAAGCACCAGTTGAAGGTCAAAAATGTGTCCCTGGCTGATGTTCGTCCTTGGGATGATCAGACTCACATCCAGAATTTTTTCATTTTTCTGAGAAGTAACAAACGAGCATGCTGAGTTGAGCAATAGAATGAGACACAAAAGACTGGCAAGAAAGGTTGCTATTGAAGGACTTGTTTTTTTACTCAAGTTGATCACATTCATTTAACCTACTACGCTCGTGCAACCAGCTTCCTTTGTACTGATTGTGATGTCAGTCTATTAATAATCCTCACCCCCTCCAGTAAAACGGTGGAAGGGGTCAGGAGATGAATTTTATCAATGCTTAACGTTTGCCCAGAATTATTCCCATTTGATCGTCGGATCGATCGGCCAACCCCATTGGGCTGGGTCGCCATACCAATCTGTTGGGTTAATATTTTCAGTTTCTGCGCCGGCTTTGACCTCAACCGCGATCAAAGTATGGTCCGTACAGGCTGCTGTTAACCCGCACGGTACTGCCTCGGTGTAAGCAGCGAAGAAAGTTTTCGACGGATTGGCGATCTCATATGCCATTACCCAATATTTCGCCGGTTCCAGGTCAGTAAAGCGGTAAAAGCTCTGACCTGCCACCGTGTTTTGCCAATAATACACGCCAGTCAGGGGGTTCATGGCAACAATCCGCAGGGCGGGAATCCCTTCACTGGGGTAGGAAAGCGAGCCGGATAGGGAGCCACCTTTCACTGTGGGAGTGGCAGTGGCGGGAATCGCGGTAGGAGTGGTTGAAGTTGGTGCAACAGTTGCCGTTGGGCAGGCAGCACAGGTTGGGATCACACAGACTTCACAGGTTGCAGTTGGGCGGGCTAATTGAGTCTTTAATGCTTCAATATCGCCACCCTGGACAGTCAGCTGAACACTCAATGCTTGCTGTGTCGCCAAGGCTTCATCCTTTTGTGCAGTGCACCCGGCTGATATCAGTAAGATCAGTAACAGACTGAATAAAATCACTTTTTTCATAGTTCCTCCGTTAATCAAATTCAATTATAGTCGATAGCTTATCGCTCATAGCTGACATGTGACAAACCATTATCCCCCCCCTTAAGAGGGGGTAGGGGATGAGAACAGATCAAGAAATAATTGCAGGGGACGGCATGGCAGCCGTCCCGTTGGCTGAGGAAACGCTCATTCGGAGGAAATTAATCTCTCTACACGAACACGGGAGATCATGGCATATTTCCCCGATACCTTATTTTCGATCATGCCGATGAGAATCGCTTATACTTTAAGTATGGATTCATTCGACTTCTTCCGTCCCCCCGTCCTCACAGTCACTGCCTTGGGTGCTTACCTGCGCGAACTGCTTGAGACTGACGATATCCTGCGTGATGTCTGGGTACGGGGCGAAATTTCTAATCTGAACCAATACCGTTCTGGACATCTCTATTTCACGCTCAAAGATGCCGAAGCCCAGGTGAAATGCGTCATGTGGAAAACTTCCGCCTATCACCTCAACTTTTCTCCGCGCGATGGTCAAAGCGTTGAAATCCATGGCAGTATGAGTTATTACGCCAATTCCGGTCTGGCACAGCTTTACGTCGACAGCATGCAGCCGGTCGGTGAAGGCTTGCTCTACCAGGAGTTTCTGCGCCTGAAAAATAAATTGGAGGTCGAAGGACTTTTCGAGGAGATCCACAAACGCCCGCTCCCCAGACTGCCCAGGCACATCGGCATCATCACTTCTGCCAGTGGAGCCGCTCTCCATGACATGCTCAACACCCTCAACCGTCGCCTGCCCTTGGTAAGGGTGACAGTCGCTCCAAGTCTTGTACAGGGTGCTGAAGCCCCATCCAGTTTATGTAAGGCATTGAATTTGCTCAACCAAATCGAAGACCTCGAACTGATCTTGCTTGCTCGCGGTGGGGGTTCGATCGAGGACTTATGGGCATTCAACGACGAGAAACTTGCCCGGGAAGTTTTCAACTCACGGGTCCCTGTTATTTCTGGAGTTGGGCATGAAACCGACTTTACTATCGCCGATTTCGTCGCCGACCTGCGCGCCCCTACCCCCACAGCTGCTGCTGAACTGGCAACTCCCATCACGATCAATGACCTGTATGCTGCCCTGCAGAACACAGGTGTGATTTTACAGAACTCTATAGAGGATGCGATAGCTACGCGCAGCAACCAACTTGACTTGATGAATATTGAACTTCGCCGGCTTTCGCCTATCCAGCGGGTCAATAATGCCATCCAGACTCTTGATTATCTGCGCGAAAAGCTTGACCGCACAATACAAGACCAGGTCAATCAGCTTTACTTCCGCTTAATAAATCTCGACTATCGTCTTGAAGCTTTAAGCCCGCTGGCTGTCCTGAAACGTGGTTTTGCGATCGTGAATGATGCCCAAACCGGGCAGCTCATTAGCCAGGCAAGCCAAGCCTATGAAAATCAACCCGTCCAGGTGCGTTTTGCTGACGGCGAAATCCCCGCCACACTTCGCCCTGGCAGCCAGGAGAAACTATGACCGAAACCCAACCAACCAGTTACGAAGCCGCTTTTGCAGCTCTGCAGGAGATCATTGCCAAACTCGAGGATGGCGAATTATCTCTCGAAGAGTCGCTCAAGCTCTACGAAGAAGGCAAGAAACTTTCCGACCAATGCAGCAAGTTGCTCGAAAAAGCGCAGCTGCGTGTCTCAACTCTTGGTGGAGTTGAAGAAGAGGATGTCCCGTTCTAGTGGGAAATCCGCTCGATTTTTTCAAGAGCCCGATCGCCATCTCAGCCATGCTGGGCTGGATTTTAGCCCAACTCATCAAGCTGCCGGTAGGTTTTTTGCGTACCAAAAAATGGGACCTGGCGCTGCTGATCAATGCCGGGGGCATGCCCTCTTCCCATTCTGCCCTCATGAGCGCGGTTACAACAGCGCTCGGTCTCAGCCTTGGCTGGGATAGCCCCCTCTTCATCCTCTCACTTTCGGTGACCGGTATCGTGATCTATGATGCCACCGGTGTGCGCCGCCAGGCTGGTTTCCACGCCGAACGCATCAACCAGATCATTCGCGCCTTTGTCTCAGAACACAAAATCGATGAGCCGCAAAGAGTAGAGCTGCTCGAAATTATCGGTCACTCTCCCACCGAAGCCGGAGTCGGAGCCCTGCTCGGAATCGTGATCGCGATCGTGGTTTGGCTGGCAATGGCGTAATACAATAACCTGGTATCCGTTCTCGAGGATTTACGGTTGAGATCATCCAAATGAGCATCACCTATAGCAGTAAGAAAGAATTTCAACCTCATCAGGTCTTTGACCTCTACGAAAGCGTGGGCTGGACTGCCTATACCAAAGATCTGCCAAAACTTCTGCGCGCACTGGAGAAAAGCCCTCTGCTGATCAGTGCCTGGGATGGGGAGGAACTGGTCGGGTTGATTCGCGCACTAACTGACGGTGAAACTATTGCATACATTCAGGACATTTTGGTCAAGCCTGCTTATCAGGGTAAAGGTATTGGCGACGAATTAATGTCCCGTCTGCTCAAAGAATTGACATGCATTCGCCAAATCGCACTGATGACCGATGCCGGAGCAGCTAACAGCCGACTCCATGCCTGGTATGAGTCACACGGCTTTACGTCTTATGAGAGTATCGGGGTATCTGGTTTCGCGATCTTCACCAATGGGGATATTGAGCCCAACCATTAAGTCAATCTTCGTATTTGCGTGATACCAAAAGCGATGTATTAAGCGTTCTCAATCCGGTCAAGGGTGCAGCAATTAGTTAAGTAGGCTTTCTCTCAACAAAATACCGGCGTCTGACAGATATTTTCCGTGACAGCCGCCGGTAAGTGCTTAGGGGCAATTTTCACAACACCAGAGGAACATTTGCTGATCTACTAGTGTGTTCCAAGAGGTGTAGATGGTATCGATATATTACTTCGCATCCTGTGCGCAGCGGAAACCTAAGTCTGCTCCGCTGTAAAATGCGAGGTCATAAGATCGGGCTGAATTCCGTAAATATGACCAGTTTCCAGAGAAGCCTCCGCCTCTAACAACGTATTGGTCACCACTTTCCGGTCCAGTCGGATTCGTTGCAGGGCTGATGACATAGTAGCCAGGGTCATAAACGTCCGCGACCCATTCCCAGACATTACCAGCCATGTCCATGACGCCGTAACTGCTTGCACCTGCAGGATAACTTCCTACCGGCATCAGTCCTCCCACGCAATCAGTTGCGTTTAAGTGGTTTAGACTGTTCGCCTGGGTACAATCCGGTTTCTCGTCTCCCCAAGGGAAGACTGTCTCGCTAGCCCCACTGGCTGCCATTTCCCATTCCGCCTCTGTTGGCAGTCGTTTGCCGACAAAATTGCAGTATATTTCAGCATCAGTGTGCGTCACACCTACTACCGGATAATTTGACACTGATCCAGGATCAGGGTTCACAGCATACACGTCATCCGAAATTGATTTTTGCGCTGGGCAAATCCCTGCGTCAACACAAAGTTGGTATTGACCATTGGTAACTTCGTAGCGGTCAATCATGAAGGCATCCAGAGTGACCTCATGACGGGGGAGTTCTGAGGATCGGCAACCAAGATCTGCGTTATTCGCTTCATCACAACCCATCCAGAATGTTCCGCCCTCTATTAGCACTTGTTCGTTCGGGTCAATATTTGTTGGAAATTCTGGGGGAGCGGGATTGGTAGGGGCGACTCTCGCGACTACTTCTGGAAGAGCAGTAGCCTCATCTGTCGGTTCTTCGGTAACCTCAGTAGGCGCAACGGTAGGTTCTATCGTTGGCTCACTTGTTTCTGTTTCAAGGACGTTAGGTGCTGCCTCGGTTGGTGAAGGCATTTCACAACCAACAAGCCCGATGGTAAGGGTGGCTATTAATAGAACAACTATGAGAACCATTCTGCCGTGCCGCATTTGGTTCTTATTAAACAGAGATGAAATACGTTTTTTCATGGATTCTAAATCTCCTGTAAAGCGGCTTGAGAAGGTGTCTGCCATGGAGGGCAAAGCTTCAGCCACTTCCAATATTGAGAGACAGTACGCTGTTCTCTGCCCCTCGTCTAGTGTCTTGGCAACCTTCTCGTCAGTTGCCATTTCAATATCCTCGTTTAAGGAAGATTCGATAATATATACCAATGGGTTGAACCAATGGAAAGATCTGCCAATCAGATAGAACAATTTAATGACAAGATCATTATTGAGAATATGGCTGTATTCATGCTGCAGGACGAACTTCAACTGCTTTGACAAGTCGTGTTCATCGGCTTGCGATAACAACTTTTGAGGTAACACTATGGCTGGGTTAAAAACCCCAATTACCATAGGGCTTTCGTCTGTCTTTACTGAATAGACTTTTACTTCCCGACCAAGTTCTTTCTGAATCCTCTCAAGCACTTTCCCATCTACTTTTTGAATTTTCTTTTTTAATTCAGTACGAAACTTGATGTAAGACCATCCCACAATTGCCAACGACGAGACAAAGCCTGTTAGCCAAATCGAGAACGCAATCTGCTCAAATGAAATGGTGGTTGTTTTGGTCACAATAGTTGGGACGACCAGGTCGGTCTCTCCTGAATCAGAAGAGAACATCTCACCGTGAGAAGGTTCAGCTGTTGTTGCATCTACAGGCTGGATCACTTTTTCCCCGGTATAGACAGGGAGCTTAGCAGTAATCTCTGTGGATAGAAGGGGATTGCGGGGAAGTTTGATCAAACTTCGTTCGCTTATGGGGTTAAATGGGATCAACATGCGCAAAATTACGATGATCCACAACGCTCGGGCTAACCTTCGGCTGTATTGTTTCGCCCAAAACTTCCTGAAAAACAGAACGGACAAGGCTAGAACCGAAAACATGAGGGTGGAAAGGAGGAGGTTTTCCATGTTAGCTCTCCTGTAATATCTCCTCAAGGTAGTCTTTCAACTCCCGAAGGTCTTGTTTGCTGAGGGCATTGTTTTGATACAATCCCGCGATGAAATTCTCAACGGAATCATCATAAAGCTTATTGATAAACGATTTGCCTTGATGATCAAGGTATTTCCGACTCACCCTTGGCGAATATAGACTGATTTTTCCAGACTTTTCACTTTGAAGATACCCCTTTTTGATGATCCTCAAGATAAAAGTACGTACAGTGGCCTCAGTCCATTCTTTCTCTCTCACCAAATCAAAAATCTCTTCAAATCGGAGTGGTCTACCAGCATCCCAGATCTTAACCATGATTTCCAGTTCGCTTTCAGATAGATCTTTCATTTATGCCCTCGTTTCTGTTATTACAATTGTAATAATGACATTATAGAATTACATTTGTAATAATGTCAAGGGTTAACTTTAGTTTTTTGTATTCAATTTTTAGCGTGTATTGAGATCTTCAAACTGACGATCTATTGGCAGTATCTTCAGCCCTTTTGAGCCAGTTTACACTTAATTCGGAAGATGATCGATTGAAGTTCGGGCACCTTCAGCAGCCAGAGCACTACCGCATAAACAAGTAAACCGAGTGCAACCCCACCAACAAGCACAATATACTTATTGCGATCGCCAAAAACCATCATCCAGCCAAACAAAGCCAAACCCATACCAGCACTGGCGAGTAGAGCCTGCAGGCTGGTACGTAAAATTAGCCTGCCTTCCAGCCCCTTCAGCCGTTTTCGCAGTATGTGGAGCAAAACCAGGCTTTCCACGGCCGTAGCCAGGCTATTCGCCAAAGCCAAACCCCCCAGTGGCATCCAGCCGATCGCAAGAAACACCCTGGAGAATAATAATGAGAGCAATATGTTGCCGGTCATCGCCAGAACACCGACAATAACAGGGGTTTTTGTGTCATGCATGGCGTAGTAGGCACGGCTGAGCACCTCGACCAGGCTGTGTCCTGTCAGGCCAACTGAATACCAAAGCAGCGCCCAGGCAACCATCTGGGTAGAGTTCGCGTCGAAACTGCCGCGTTCGTACAAGACCCGGATGATCGGCACACGCAGCATAATTAGACCAATGCTTGCCGGCAGTGCCAACAGCAGCATCACGCGCATAATGCCGGAGAGGGTCTTTTTAAATTGGTCAAACTGACCTAATTCCACTTGTGCCGAAAGCGTGGGCAGAGAAGCGATGCCTGCAGATTGCGCAATGGCAGCCTGGGGCATGAGCATGATCGTGAAGGCCCAGGTGAGCGCGCTGGCAGATCCCGCGCCCAACGAGAGCCCAATAATGGTATTGGCGACAAAGTTGAGCTGCACCACGCCCGCACCGATAATGCGCGGCACCATCAGTTTCAAAACCTGCCTGACCGCAGCATCTTTAAAGCCAGCCGCCTTTTTGTAATAACGATTGGGCAAACGGAACAGGCTGGGCAACTGCAAAAGTAAATGACCCACAGCGCCAATAACGGCGCCAATCGCCAGCCGCTGCACACCCATGGATTCCGGTAAGAACAGAACACCAACAATTTGCCCTAAAGAATACATGGCAGGGGCTAAAGCCGGCCACAAAAAGATCTGGTGGGCATTCAGTGTTCCCATCACCAACCCGCTGACCCCGAAGATGATCACGGTTGGCAGCATCGTGCGCAGCAGTCTGACTGTTAGCTCGAGCATCGCCGGGTTGGCGTTCTCGACCAGGGAGAAGAGGATATTTTGAACGATTACCGGTGCAAAAATCCACATCAACGCCGTAACAGCTACCAGGATGATCAGAAGAGCATTGATCACACCGGAAGCCAGTCGCCAGGCTTCCTGCGTCTTTTTGCGAGTGAGCATTCCAGTGAACATGGGGATGAAGGCAGAACCCAGGGCACCGCCTGCCGTAAGGTTGAAGAGCAGCTCGGTCACACGGTTGGCGGCATTATAGGCATCCAGCTCCATGCTGGTACCAAAAGCGTGTGATATTACGGATCCCCGAACAATGCCAACCAGGGTGCTGAGGATGTACGCGATCATGACAATAGAGGCAGCCCTGGCAATTTGCTGCCCGGCTGTCTTTACATCTGTCTCTGGTGGTATTGGCTGTGGTTTTAACTCATCCATTATTTTTCCAGTGGGAAGTATTTTATCATCTATCTTTTCATAAGGTTTACGGTATGGTTCGACTATATCTTGGAATGGGACAAGCCTATTCCCTACCTGACGTCAACTTATACCCCTAATTACCGCCTGCGTCCCATCGCATATTTGGGAGAGCAGACAGATTGTGCCAAGGACGTGATCTGTGGTGTTGATGCTTTGTAGGGAACGGTCGGTTTTGTGGAATCGAACATGCCGATTCCGTGCTAGCTTGTATCTTACTAACCTCCTCCTTAGTTCTCTCATCCTGCTGTTTGGCGGGAACGAGGAATAGGGAGTTAGAGATTTAGGTTGATGGACGACTTCAATAAATTTAGTCTCCCTTGTTCGGTTTTGCTGGAACGATAAAGCGAGTGTTGCCTGAGAGTAATTCGGAAATTATGTGGCCAATATGTTTCTCAAGGATTTCGGGGTTCTTCAATCCTGACAGGTAACTAAAAATGGCTTGCTGCCGCCCGGGTGAGATTTTGGCAAATTGCTCCATTAAACCTTCTTTGTCCATCCTCTCAGCCAACTTTGCCGGCATGTTAAAGGTTGTTTTCGCTGGAGGTTCGACTTGTGCCAATTTGATACTGACAATATCGCCCGGTCCGACTTTTGCAGCACTTTGGGTAACCAGATTGATATAGAGTTTATAAGGTCCGCCCTTTGTGGGAACAAGATGCTTTGTGAATGGTGTCTCATTCACAAATCCTTCCACATAAATTGTTCCCTTGTATGGTTTCATTCTCTCAGTTATATGCGCAGGGACATCCACAATGGCGTTGATTTGATCAACGAGGTAGATCTGTGCTTCAAATTCAAACATGGGAGCCTTCCTTTCGACTCATCTATTTTTAACCGCGAGTCAATTCTTCTCTCCCTGTCATCTTACCCGATACTATTTTTCTTGCCCAGATTTCATAGCGTGTTTTGCTTCATCCCAAAGGGCATCCATTTCCTCGAAGCTAAGATCATCCACGTGCCTGCACTGCTTGGCAGCTGCGGCTTCGATGTAGCCGAAACGTCGGCGGAAGCGGGAGTTTGTCTCTCTCAAAGCCATTTCCGGATCGATCTCCAGCCAGCGCAGCAGGTTGACCACCGCGAACAAAACATCACCGGCTTCGGATTGTTTTTCCTCGGGAGTATCTGCTTCTTTAAGTTCCTGGAGTTCCTCGTGTATTTTGGCGATAACTGGGTCAATGGTCTTCCAGTCGAAGCCTACCCGCCTGGCACGCTGCTGGATCTGTTCAGCCTGTGTTAGTGCCGGCAGTGTGGTCGGTATGCCGTCCAGCATGCTTTTGCGTTCCTCGCCCTTATTTTTGCGCTCTTCTGCCTTGATCTGCTCCCAGTTGCTCAGTACTCCTTCCACCGAATCAACCTCTAATTCGGTGAAAACATGCGGATGCCGGCGGATAATTTTCTCACTGATCCCCGCCACCAAGTCTGTCATGTTGAAATCCTGCTCTTCGGTCGAAATTTGGACATGGAGCACGATCTGCAAAAGCAAATCGCCCAATTCTTCCAGCAGGTGCTCGGGGTTTTCTTCATCCAGGGCTTCAAGCACCTCGTAGCTTTCTTCCAGCAGATAGGGGCGCAGGCTCAGGTGGGTTTGTTTACGATCCCAGGGGCAACCATCCGGTGCACGTAAGCGGGCGATGATCTGCTGAAAATCTTCAAAGGCTCGGCCATTTTCGCGTGCCGGCAGGTAAAGTGTGCTCATCAGACCGGTGTGCACGCTCTGGTCAATCTGATAGAGAGGAATTTCTTCAACCAGTTCATCAGACAAACCAGCGTTATGGACCAGTTTGACCGGGTATTCATCTGGATAATTATTCATCAAGGTCAGTTTAAGGTCGTTGATTTCCATCCCCGGCCTCAGGTTGGAGATCAAAGCTGGGCTCGAAGGTGGAAAAAAGGGTATTTCCATCGAGGCAAGATAGAGTGAATCGGTCAACACCAGTTTCGGGTGCGGGTCTATTCCCAATGCTGTGCAAACTGGTTCCAAAAAGCTCATGCCGTCAATGATGCGAACTGGAATGTCACTTCCTTCCACCTGTTTCAAGATCTCCCGCACTGTTTCCTCGGCAATAAAGGGACTGCCAGGCACACCGTAGGTAACGCTACCCAGCTTTTGCGACAAAGAAATAATATTTTTGGCGATCTCAGCGGCGTAATCGCTGGTTTCTAATTCTTCTTCACTATCAAAGCTATGCACGATCAAGTAATCGGGCAGATCGGGGACTACAGGATGATAGCGTGTACGCACCCAAATTTCCTTCAGCTGAGTCAGCCATTCCCAGGCCTCCCTGGTCAGATTTTTTGCGCCTGTGGAGCCCAAACCTATGATAACGATACCCTTAAATTCCATAAAAACCTCTTGTGCTTCTTTTGCAGGGAATGGCCACCGGGCATTCCGCACAATTTGTCTGGACCTGAAACCGGTCTTTCCGCAAAACCCGCCCCTTACTCCCCCAAAGCGGAGGTGGTAAGTAAGCTTCTCTGCAGGGAATGGTCATTGGTAATTTCACACCATTTTCCAGTATGGTAGCTGACTGTTCCCTACCTATATACAACATAAGGCTGCCCATAGGACAGCCTTTTGATTGTAATTCATTTTGACCCGTGGTTTTTTCCACGTAGTCATTTCACCAGGATTCAAAGTTGAATAAAGACCGAAATGAGTCTCCTCAACAACCTGAACCGACCAAAACTAACGCTTGGTGTAAGTCGGGGCTTTGCGAGCGCGCTTGAGACCTGGTTTCTTGCGTTCCTTCACACGGGCATCGCGAGTGAGCAGACCATGTTCGCGCATGGCAACTCGCAGACTTTCGTCCATGGAGACCAGGGCGCGTGCCAAACCGAGTTTGACAGCATCGCGCTGACCGCTAACACCACCGCCTTCAACCTTGACGGTTACATCAAAGGAATTGACAGGGCGACCGGTTGCTTCCAATGCACCCAAAATAGCTGGGGCATCGCCGATGCGGGTGAAGTATTCGTTCAGTTCTTTGTCGTTGACGGTAAAAACGCCAGTGCCTTCGTAAACACGAACGCGGGCAGTGCTTTCTTTTCGACGACCAGTTGCTTCAGTATATTGTGCCATGATACCTCTTTATTACTCCAGATCCAATGGTTTCGGGTCTTGTGCCTGGTGCGGATGGTCCGAACCGGCATAGACTTTCAGGTTGTCCAGGTAGCGCTGGGTCAGACGGTTTTTGGGCAGCATTCCCTGGACTGCAAAACGAATGATGCGGTCCGGGTTGTTCTTCAACTGCGCAGCGTAATTCACCTCATGCAGACCACCGGGATATCCGGAGTGACGATAATATTTTTTCTCGTTGACGCGGGTCGCGTTCGCAGAAATTTTTTCTGCATTGATCACAACCACATGGTCACCCAAGACGACACCAGGGGTGAAGTCAGGGCGATGTTTGCCAACCAAAATTTCAGCAATCTTGGTCGCAAGGCGGCCGAGGGTTTTACCGGTGGCATCCACCAGGTACCACTCGCCGGTAATTTGTCCTTTAGGAACGTATGTTTTTTCCACTTTAACATTCTCCGTTTTAAGTACACACCCACGGCTTTCGCCTGGGCAAACTATTATTTTTCTACATCCTCAGCATACTTGACTTCAACAAGCGTAAGTCCGCGGGCAGGTGCCAGGGCAACAATGCCGGTATTACCCGTCTGCAGCCCCATGGGCACGATCTCCACTGGCGCTTCTCTCAAGCCAATCTTCACCAGCACATAGACGATCCTTCTGACCATATGGTACAAAAAGGCATTTCCGGTGATGGTAAAAGCCATCGAGTCCGCTCCAGTGAGTTCCCATTCTGCCTGTTCGATCCTTCGAATGCTCGTACCATATTCGGATAAAGGTCGTCCGAATCCGATAAAATCGTGTTCGCCTAACAGGTATTGGGCGGCTTCATTCATCAGTTTGATGTCCGGAGCGCGGTCCAACCGCCAGGCAAAATCGTTTCGCAAAGGGTCTCGGGCAGGTTGCCAATACAAGCGGTAGCGGTATTTGCGGGCAAGGGCGTCATAACGGGGGTGGAATTGAGCTCCTGTCTGCTCCAGTCTCTGAACCTGGATATCAGCCGGCAAATGTGCATTCAAAGCCTTGAGCAGTTTGTAGTCGCCATGTTTCCAATCAAGTTCGAAACTGACCACCTGCCCACTGGCATGTACACCGGTATCGGTGCGCCCGGCTGTCAGGATACTTCTGCCCTGCCAGCCAAGCTGCCGTAAGGCATCTTCAAAGACGCTCTGAACGCTCGGTTTTTCCAGCTGCCGTTGAAAGCCGCTGTATTGCGTGCCTTCGTAAGCGAGGATAAGTTTGTAATGTGCCATGCCTTTCCATTTTCCTGAAAGGCGCTTCTACTTCTTCAATGCGCTTATTCCGAAACAAGCTCTAAGACAACCATCTCGGCGTTATCGCCTTGGCGGGGTCCCAATTTGAGCAGTCGGGTATAACCACCCTTGCGGGAGGTGAAACGAGGCGCAATATCATCAAATAATTTCTTAACGATCTCACCGCTGGCATTGCCAAGTTCACTGGCAGCCTGTCGGCGTGCATTGAGCTTCTGAGCTTCGTCTGCTTTCTGGACATTCTTCGCCAGAGTGATCAGCTTCTCGGCATCGGGTTGAATTGATTTTGCCTTTGCCAGGGTAGTCTGAATTTTTTCATGTTCAAATAGTTGTTTAATCATCGTCTTTCGCATCGAGGTGCGATGACCCATGCTGCGGTTGAGACGATATCCTTTAATCTGGTGCCGCATTACTCGTTCTCCACTTCTTCTTCTTTCAAATAGCCTTTTTCGATCATCTTGGCTTTCAGCTCAGACAAGCTTTTCTCTCCGAAATTGCGGATCGAGAGCATGGCGCTTTCGCCTTTGTCCAAAAGTTCCAACACATCGCCGACAGTGGTAATGCCAGTGCGCTTCAAGGAATTGAAGACACGCACACCCAGGTCGAGTGCCTCAATCGGAGTCTCAATGACATCACGGTTGACGACCTGCTGTTCAACTTCAACTTCTTCGACCGGCTTGGTCAGCATTTCTTCACTGGTGCCGCTGATGATGCCGAGCTGGTGCATCAGGATGCGTGATGATTCGATCAGTGCTTTTTCAGGTGCGATAGTTCCATCAGTCCAAATGTCAAGAATCAGGCGGTCATAATCGGTGCTATGTCCAACGCGAGCGCTGGTGACTTCCCAATTGACACGACGCACAGGGGAAAAGATTGCATCGACGGGCAACTCGCCGATCGTCATACGATCAGAGCGATCAGTTGCCGGGATGTAACCCCTGCCGGATTCTACGGTCATTTCCATTTCAACATTGGCGTCATTTTCGCTGATGCTAAAAAGGTAAGCTTCAGGGTTGATGATCTCTACTTCGGGTGGGCATTCAATATCCGCACCCGTGATCGTTCCCTGACCTTTGACCTCAAGATGAATAACGGCTTTATCAACGTTATGAAGCTTGAAGCGCAGCTCCTTGATGTTCAACATGACCTGGATCACGTCTTCACGAACACCGGGGATGGTGCTGAATTCATGCATCACGTTTGCAACGTGCACCGACGTAATTGCTGCCCCTTCGAGGGAAGAAAGCAGCACACGGCGCAGTGCATTACCAAGGGTTACGCCAAAACCGCGTTCCAGCGGGCTGATCGTGAACTTGCCATAATCACGCAGCTCTTCTGAACGCTCAACTTTTGGTGATACCAATTCCATTTTCTTTGCCACGGTTTACCTCTTCCCGGTCTTTCTGTGACGAAAGACCGCCCTAACTCCTGATTAGCGGGAATAATATTCAACGATCAACTGCTCGTTGAGATTGCCATCAACTTCGGAGCGTTCCGGTGCACGTAACATGCGACCAGACAGGTTGTTCAAATCGCGAGCCAACCAGGTAGGTACAGTCCGACCTTCTGCTTCTTCACGCAGATGCTTGAAATAAGCGTTATCCTTGGAGCTTTCTTTCACGCTGATAACATCGTCAACTTCGATCCCAAAGGAAGGGACATCAGCCCGGCGACCATTGACCAAAAAATGTCCATGGGAAACCAGGATGCGTGCCTGTGGGCGGCTTGCCGCAAAACCAAGGCGATAGACGACGTTTGCCAGTCTTGTTTCCAGGATGGTCAGCAGGTTGGTACCGGTCTGACCGCGCATGGCCACTGCCTGGCCATAAAAACGACGGAACTGACGTTCATAGATACCGTAAACGCGACGGGCTTTTTGCTTTGCACGCAGCTGCTTGCCATAGTCAGATTCCCGACCTGGGCGAGCTGATTGCATTTTGCCATGCATTCCCGGGGGGTAGGGTCTTTTATCAATCGCACACTTGGGGGTATAGCAACGTTCTCCCTTGAGGAACAGTTTTTCACCTTCGCGGCGGCATAAACGACAAACTGCATCTGTATATCTTGCCATAATAACTCAATCCTTTTTCTTTTGTACTACACGCGGCGTTTCTTTGGAGGTCTGCAGCCGTTATGGGGCACAGGGGTCAGGTCAGTGATTCTGACAACCTTCAGTCCAATTGCCTGTACGGCACGAATGGCAGCTTCCCGACCAGGGCCAGGTCCTTTGACAAACAGTTCCACTTCTTGCAGACCCATTTGCTGGGCTACTTTAATGGTCTGTTCTGTCGCCATTCGGGCAGCGAAAGGTGTGCTCTTGCGGGAACCTTTAAAACCAGCGGATCCGGAGCTGCCCCAGCAAATGGTATTTCCTTGCAGGTCAGTTACGGTCACAATGGTGTTGTTAAAGGATGCAAATACATGCACCTGTCCTGACGAGATCTGGCGCTTAACTTTGCGGGAACCTGTAGTTCGACGCGCTGTACGTGCTTGTTTAGCCATATTTCTTCCTCACTCAATCTTTCAACTCTGACTTGTCTCTCACCAGGTTGCCGCTGGGGAGAAAGGGAACCCCACCGGGTGATCAGATAAGTCAGTTATGATCTTATTTCTTAGTTGCTCCGCGGCGGCGACCACGACCGGCAACGGTGCGTTTCGGTCCCTTGCGGGTACGGGCATTTGTGCGGGTATTTTGACCGCGCAAAGGCAGGTTTCGACGATGGCGCAAACCACGATAGCAGCCGATTTCAACCAGGCGCTTGATGTTCATTTGAACTTCGCGGCGCAGGTCGCCTTCGACGGTCAGGTTCTGACCGATATATTCACGAAGTTTTGAAACTTCATCTTCGGGCAGATCCTTAACGCGAATGCTAGGATCGACACCAGTGGCTTCCAAAATATCGTCAGCGGTTTTCGGTCCGATACCATAGATGTACCGCAGCCCGATTTCAATGCGCTTGTTGCGCGGGAGGTCAACACCTTCTATACGTGCCATATTCTCTTACCTATCCTTGTCGCTGCTTGTGTCTTGGGTTAGTGCAAATGACGTAAAGTCTGCCTTCACGTTTCACAATTTTACACTTGTTACAGCGTCTTTTAATTGAAGCTGATACTTTCATCAGTCAGTCTCCTTCTTCTCTCCGCAAAGTTCTTATTATATATGCTTCGCTTACTCTTAGCAAGGGTCTTTTCTTGCTGTTTTTCTAAATTCGCCATTCCTTCAGGCAATCAACATTTACAGTGCGGTCAAAACCAGAGGACCATTTTTGGTCACTGCAATTGTGTCTTCCTGGTGAGCGGTCAGTCCGCCATTCTTCGAAACTACGGTCCAGCGGTCACCCAGCACTTTTGTCTGGCGTGTACCAACCAAAACCATCGGTTCGATCGCGATTGTCATACCTTCCCGCAGCAAAAAGCCAGTTCCCTGTTGACCATAGTTCGTCAGTTGGGGATCTTCGTGCATTTGTCTGCCAACACCATGACCGGTATAGGTATGCGTGACGAAATAACCTTCACTCTCAACATATTCCTCTATGGCAGCGCCGATATCACCACTGTGATTGCCAGGAACCATCATGGCTGTAGCAATCTCAAGTGCTTTGGCGGTCACATCAATCAAATGCTGCGCCTTATGCGAAATCTCACCGACGCCGATCGTAAAGGCAGCGTCTCCGACAAAACCTTCGTAAACCGCTCCGCAATCAATTGAAATGATGTCACCTTCCTGCAGTTTGCGCTTTCCGGGAATACCATGCACCAGCACTTCATTGATGCTTGTGCAGATACTGCCAGGAAATGGGACACCGTTTCCCGGATCATAATTTTTAAACGGAGAGTAAATTCCGTGCTGCCTCTGGAAACTCTCAGCGACTTCGTTCAACTCGCCAGTCGTCACTCCAGGAGCAATCGCAGCCTTGACCGCTTCGAGCGTCTGGCGGTTCAAACGACCAGCCTCGCGCATGATAGCAATCTCCGACTCCGATTTGATGTTTACTCTCGATTCAAAACCGTACATCAGGCCTTCACAGCTTTCAAGATATCTTCAGTTACTTTTTCGATTGGCTGAGTACCGTCTATCGTAACCAGCGTACCGGTTTCACGGTAATATTCAATCAAGGGAGAAGTCTGAAGATAATACACCTCGATGCGATGGGTTACCGTTTCGGGTTTGTCGTCTTCTCTTTGGTAAAGTTCTGTCCCATCAATGTCATCTATCCACTTGACCATGGGTGGGTTATAAAGGGCGTGATAAACACGACCTGCTTTGCTCATCCAACGACCGCTCAGGCGTTCTACCAGGACTTCATTGGGAACGTCGATAAATGGCACAACGTCCACCTTACCACCGATCTTCTCCAACAAAGCATCAAAAGCTTCAGCTTGTGCCGGCGTGCGTGGAAAGCCATCCATAACAGCTCCCTTTTTGCAATCCGGTCTGCTCAGGCGTTCTTCTACCATCGCAATCGTAACATCATCGGGGACAAGTTCGCCTCTGTTCATAAAACTTGCGGCAAGCTTGCCTAATTCGGTTTCCTTGCTCAGATTTTCTCTGAACAGATCACCAGTAGAGATGTGGACTAAGCCCAGCTCTTCAGCGATGATCTTTGCCTGGGTGCCTTTACCGGCTCCCGGAGGACCTAACATGACGATGTAAGTCGCTTTTTCGTTCATGACGTCTCGTAAATTAGTTGATCAACCTGTCGTCGTAACCATGCATGCGCAGTTCGGTTTCGATCAATTCCACGGTTTCGCGAATTGTTCCGACAACGATCAGCAAACCCGAAGCTTGCATAATCTGAGTACCGGCACTGCCTGCAGGTAAAACATAACCCATAAGGAAAGGCAAAATCGCGACCAGACCCAGGAAGAAAGCTCCCGGCAAAGTAATTCGGCGCTGGACACGGGTCAGATAATCCTGCGTAGGTTTGCCACGGACAACACCGGGGATCTGTGCACCTTGTTTTTTGAGGTTTTCGCCGTAATCCTGCTGGGCAAACAAAACGTCCGTATAGAAGTAAGCAAAAGCCACTACCAAAACAAAGAACATGATCGGATACCACCAGGTATCGCCGCCAAAGGCAGCATAAAACCAGTTCGCAATGTTTTTAACCCAGGTTGTCTGAGAATTCAGGAAGAACGATGAAAGAATCGCCGGGAATGTCAGGAAGCTCTGGGCAAAGATGATCGGAATCATGCCAGCCATATTCACCATCAGCGGAAGCTGAGAGCGAACAGGCATGGACATACGGTTGCCGATTCGGCGTCCAGGGAAGAGCACCGGGATATTCCGGCGACCACCCTGAACGTAAACGATTGCCAAAATTGTCAATACGAATACTGCCAGGACAACCACAAAGACCCACCAGGGTTCGCTGCCGTTAACCATACGGGCAATTGCTACCGGGAAGCGCGAAACGATACCGGCAAAGATGATCAATGACAGACCCTGGTTACGCAAACCAAACTCTGAAATCAACTGACCAATCCAGATACCGAACATCGTACCGGCTATCATGGAGATGATCGCTGTAATGGTAGGCAGCAGGTTTGCACCTGTGAATCCCCAGTTTGAAATCACCGAGCTGCCCTCAAGCATTTGGTTGAAAATGTTGATCTGACCAAAAGCGGACAGAAGTGCCATCGGGATGGTCAGGATCACTGTCCATTTTTCCATCCAGATACGGCCTTCCCGTGGATCATCCTTCATTTTGCGCTCAAGTGCTGGGATAACCGGTGTGAGCAGCTGCAGGATGATCTGCGCGGTAATGTATGGGTAGACGCCCATAGCCAGAATTGAGAACTGCGACACCGCACCACCGGAGAGCAGGTCAAGCAGGTTGACCAGGTTTTTGCCGGCGCCTGTCATCTGGGAAAGTCCAGCGACAGCTGCGCGGTCAATTCCGGGCACCGGAATATTAGCTGCAAGCCGATAAACAGCCAGCAAAAGCAGGGATATCAGCAGTTTATTGCGGATATCCTCTGATTTCCATAAAAAGCGCCAGGATGATCGTTTCATTAAGTTCACTCCTCTAGTTACGAGATCTCGATTGTTTCGATACTTCCACCCGCCTCTTCAATCTTCTGGCGGGCACCTTCAGTAACTTTATGAGCCTTAACCTTCAAGGCAACTTTGACATCACCGCGTCCCATGATCTTGATTGGCAGATCCTTCTCTTTTTTCAGGAGACCTGCTTCTCTCAAGGTATCGGGCGTCACTTCGCTGCCAGCCTTGAAATTCTGCAAGGAATCCAGGTTGACCTCGGCATAACGAACACGGTTGCGTGGGGTGAAACCCTCACCGCGTAGGAAGGGCAATTTTCGGAAGAAAGGCAGGTTGCCGCCGGTATGATATTGACGAACACCGCCCCCGTTACGGGAGTTTTGACCCTTGGTACCACGACCAGATGTCTTTCCGTGTCCGCTGCTCATACCACGACCAACGCGTTTGCGATCCTTCTTGCTGCCCTCGTTGGGTTTAAGATCGTGTAATTGCATGCTTACTTCTCCTCATCCACTGTTTCGATCTCAACCAGATGGGAGACCTTATCCAGCATACCTAACAGAGCATCGTTTTCCTGGTGTTCTACAACATCACCAACATTTCGAAAGCCCAGGGCTTTGAGTGTGTTTTTAGTCCGGACGGTATAACCGATACCGCTCTTGACTTGTTTAATCCGCAGGATTTTAGCCTTTTGTTTCTTAGCCATTCTTCCTCCGTTCCCAATATGGGGATACATCTTCGACATCCTTACCGCGTTCAGATGCAACTCTTTCAGGCGATTTCAATTGAGAAAGCGCGTCAAAAGTTGCCTGGACAATATTGAGCATGTTCGAACTGCCCAATGATTTAGTCAGAATGTCTTTAATGCCAGCTGCTTCACAAACTGCGCGAACACCACCAGCTGCGATAACGCCAGTACCTGCGGAAGCGGGTTTAAGAAGAACTCTCGCACCGCTTTGGGTTCCAACAACTTCGTGAGCGATGGTAGTGCCCAACAGGCTGACTTTATGCATATTTTTATGAGCGCGTTCAGTCGCTTTGCGCATTGCATCCGGTACAGCACCGGCCTTGCCAGTGCCTAAACCGACGTTGCCGTTATTATCACCAACAACTATGGTCACTCTAAAGGAGAACCGGCGGCCGCCTTTGACAACTTTGGCTACGCGGGCGATATCGATTACACGTTCATCAAATTGTGGTTCTAATGCTTGAAAATCATCCATAATATCCTCTTTTAGAACTCCAGCCCACCCTTACGGGCACCTTCGGCCAGCGATTTGACGCGACCGGTGTAGATGTAGCCGCCACGATCAAAAACAACTGCAGAAATGCCAGCTGCTTTTGCACGTTTGGCAACTTCTTCGCCTACGAGCAGGGCTTGTTCCATCTTTGATTTGCCTGTCATCGAATCGCGCAGTTCATGATCGACACTTGAAGCCGATGCGAGTGTATTGCCGCTGTGATCATCGATAATCTGAACATAGATATCGTGAATGCTGCGGAATACATTCATACGAGGGGTCTCCGGAGTGCCGTAAATCTTCTTGCGAACACGAGCATGACGGTGTAATCTAGCTTGATTTCTTGATTTCTTAGCCATAATTTACCTCTATTTACCGGTCTTTCCTGCTTTACCAGCCTTGAGCTTCACTTCTTCGCCCTGGTAACGGATACCAGTACCATGATAACGCTCTGGCGGTCGCAATTTCCGGATCTCAGAAGCGGTCAAACCAACCTGGTGGCGGTTTCGACCTAAAATTTTGATGGTGCGCGCTTTGGCGTCAACTTCAAAAGTGATGCCATCGGGCGCGGGCACATTAATCGGATGCGAATAGCCGAGGTTTAAGATCAGGTCTTTTCCACTCACTTCAGCCCGGTAACCAACGCCCTTATATTCCAGCACTTTTTCGAAACCAGTGCTGCAACCAACAACCATGTTATTCAACAGCGCGCGGGTGGTACCGTGAAGCGCTCGAATTTGTGGTTCGTCATTTGGACGGGTCACGGTGATTGTGCCGTTATCCATCGTGATATCAATGTGAGGGGAGAAGGTGTCTTCCAATTCGCCTTTGGGTCCTTTTACATACACCTTGTTCCCATCAATTTTAATTTCTACACCCTTTGGCAGGGTGATTGGCAGTTTACCTATACGCGACATAATGCCTCCTACCAGACCTTGCAGAGGATCTCGCCGCCAACGCCGATCTTACGAGCGCGGTGTCCGGTCATGATCCCCTTTGGGGTTGATAAAATCGCGATACCGATGCCCGAAAGAACCCAGGGGATTTCCTTCTTTGAGGTATACACACGACAGCCCGGTCGGCTGACGCGCTGGATCCCTGTGATCAACGAGCGGCGGTGACGTCTTTCGCCAATGTATTTAAGCTTGAGCATCAGCATTTTGCTTGTCTCGCTCTTACCATTGACAACTTCATAGCTCTCAATATAGCCTTCTTCGACCAGAATGCGAGCTAACTCACTCTTGAGTTTGGAATTCGGAATAGCAACCACAGCTTTGCCAGCAGCGGCGGCGTTGCGAACTCTGGTTAACATATCGGCAATTGGATCTGTAATAGTCATTCTTATACCTCCAGGTCAAATTACCAGGATGATTTGGTCACCCCAGGGATTTTGCCCTGGAGCGCTAATTCACGGAAGCAAATGCGGCACAAGCCGAACTTGCGCATGTAACCACGCGGTCTGCCGCAAACACGGCAGCGATTGACAACGCGACCCGCATATTTACGTCGCATTTCACGATAGATCATAGACTTTTTAGCCATTAATTATCCTTCCTGAAAGGCATGCCGAACTTTCGCAGAAGCTCGCGTGCTTGATCATCAGTATCAGCAGTTGTGACGATGCTGACTTCCATCCCACGGACTTTATCGATTTTGTCATACTGGATCTCAGTAAAAATCAATTGTTCGGTCAGACCGAGGGTATAGTTTCCACGACCATCGAAACTGTCCGCTGAAATACCGCGAAAGTCACGTACACGGGGCAGAGCAATATTGATCAGGCGATCCAAAAAAGCCCACATCTTTTCACCGCGCAGGGTTACTTTGACACCAATCTGGCGTCCCTCGCGTAGTTTGAAGTTGGAAATAGCTTTCTTGGCGGCGATGACAACAGGCTTCTGACCGGTTATGATGGTCAGATCGTTCACGGCAGCGTCCAATGCCTTGGGATTATCCAACGCTTCACCAACACCAATGTTGACCACAACCTTGGCGATGCGGGGGACCTGCATGACGTTTTTCAGCCCGAGCTCTTTATACAGAGCCGGAGCGATTTCGTTCTTATAATGTTCTTGTAGTCTGTTCATATCTGCTCACCTGCACTTATTTGCCTTTGTCATCCGATTTATCGCTGGCTTTTGGTTTCTCTTCTTTGCTTGAGCTGGTACTCTTGCGGCGAGGAGCTTTCTTTTCAGCTTTGGCTTCGTCGGTTACCCTGGCTTTGCGGCGGGTTCCTTTGGCTTCTTTTTCAGAGGCACGGTCAACCAGGGTTACGTTAGACAGATCGATTGGGGCTTCGAATTCACGAATACCTGCCGGGATCGTCTTGCCGCCCGATTGAGTCTGCTTCTGATGTTTTTTTACAAGGTTCACACCTTGAACCACAACACGGTTCTCTTTCGGTAAAACGCGAATAACTTCGCCGATTTTGTTTTTATCGGCTTCATCACCGCGCATCACGCGAACTCGATCACCTTTCCGGATCTTCATCTTCATTTAAACACTCCTGTCATTGACTACAATACTTCCGGAGCCAATGAAACAATTTTCATATAGCCTTTTTCACGCAATTCGCGCGCTACCGGTCCGAAGATACGTGTTCCGCGGGGGTTCACGCCATCGTTATCCAGGACGACAGCGGCATTATCGTCGAAACAAATGGTGGAACCATCAGGTCGGCGGTATGCTTTGGCAGTGCGAACGACTACGGCTTTGATGATTTCGCTCTTCTTAACAGAAGACTGCGGAGTTGCGCTTTTGACCGTACAGGTGACAATGTCACCAACAGCTGCGTAACGCCTGCGGGTACCACCAACAACCTGGATGACCAACAATTCGCGGGCACCCGTGTTATCAGCAACCACTAAACGAGTTTCCTTTTGAATCATTCCGCATCCTCTTCTTCGATTTCCACAACTTCAGCGAGCTCTTCGATAATTTCTTCTTCAAGTTCTTCTTCAAGTTCTTCTTCAAGTTGTTCGACAAGCTCTTCTTCAAGTTCATCAATCTCTTCGGCAAGTACTTCTTCAGCCTCGGCAACCAGAGCTTCAACTTCTTCGATGGCTGCTTCTGTGCTTTCGATACCTTCCTGCCGCAACTCAAGGCGGACGATCTTTTCGACTGCCCAGGTGACGGTTTTGGAGATCGGTTTGGATTCAACGATAACGACTTTATCGCCAACGTTGCAGCCAAGTTCATCATGAGCCTTATAATTCTTCGCACTGCGCACCACCTTCTGGTACAGAGGGTGCTGGTAGGTGCGGATTACTTCAACAATCACGGTCTTATCCATTTTGTTGGATTTGACGGTACCAGTCAGACGACGGCGTTTGTTCATTTCTTACCTTCCTTCTCACTGCGAACACGTTCGTTGAGGATGGTCTGAAGCCGGGCGATATCCCGACGGGCAACCTTGAAGCGGCTGGTGTCGGTCAATTGACCGGTGACAATCTGGAAGCGCAAGTTCATCAGCTCCTGCCGGGTGTTCATTAGTCTTGTTTTAATTTCTTCCGTAGAAAGTTCTCTTACTTCTTTGGCGTTCATGAACCTTCTCCTAATGTTTCTTTAGATACGATCTTGGTTTTAAAACCAAGTTTATAACGTGCCCTCTTCAGGGCGTTAGCCGCGGTTTCAGCATCGGTACCACCGACTTCGAACAAAATTCTGCCGGGGCGAATTACTGCCACCCAGTGGTCCACAGAACCCTTGCCTTTACCCATACGGGTTTCAGCAGCACGCTTGGTATAGGGCTTGTCCGGGAATACCCGGATCCACACCTTGCCGCGTCGTTTCATTTCGTGCACAATCGCACGGCGGGCGGATTCGATCTGGCGCGCGGTCATATAGCCGCAATCCAGGGCTTTCAATCCATATTCACCGAAATTGATGTCTGCGCCGCGATAGGATTTTCCCTTCATGCGACCGCGCATCTGCTTGCGGTATTTAACTCTCTTTGGCATCAACATAATCTGCTACCTCACTCGTTACGATAATTACT
>ENA-UOOK01000148-UOOK01000148.1-fermentation-metagenome-genome-assembly--contig:-NODE-148-length-82762-cov-7.980316_pt1 | contig 82762 bp, 82 predicted proteins | sample MGYA00245777_ERZ724023 | MGnify/ENA primary metagenome ERZ724023 (study PRJEB28704, sample SAMN03018312) | fermentation metagenome | biome: anthropogenic terrestrial biome; feature: soil; material...
GGTTCGGAAATCCGAATGGCTGCGCAGTCTTTTGCCGTAGTGCAGGAATTAGGATGAGGTGATTGTATGGCAGAAGTTGTGGCGCTTGGCGAAGCGCTGATTGATTTTACGCCGGCGGGCCAGTCAGAAGCGGGGAACCCCATTTTTGAAAGGAATCCGGGCGGTGCCCCCGCCAATGTCCTTGCGTTTCTTTCTCGGATGGGTGTCAGCACGTCGTTGATCGGCAAAGTCGGCAGCGACCTGTTCGGCCGTACCCTTCAAAGTGTCCTCGGCCGGGCCGGGATCGGGACCGAAGGGCTGATCCTGTCGGAAGATTTCAATACGACCCTTTCATTTGTGGAACTGGACGGGAAGGGGGACCGGTCTTTCGGATTTATCCGGAAAAACGGGGCGGATAAGATGCTCCGGGAAGACGAAGTGGACCTGTCACTGCTGGAAGGGGCCAAAGTCTTTCATTTCGGCGGCGTGACGCTGACCGACGAGCCTTCCCGGACCGCAACACTGCAAACGGCACGGAAAGCGAAGAAACGCGGGCTGCTGATTTCCTACGATCCAAACTACCGTCCGCCGCTTTGGAAAGGCGCAGCGGCAGAAACCCTGAGGGAAGGCGTCAGGCTGGCGGATATCCTGAAAGTTTCCGATGAAGAATGCCGGATGCTATCCGGCATGGATGATCTTTCCCAAGGGACGGAATATCTTTCCGGGCTCGGTCCCCGGCTGGTTTTTGTCACCTGCGGACCGAAAGGCTCCGCTTACCGGCTGGGTCCGTGCTACCGGGAGCAGGAAACCTTTGATGTAAAGACCGTTGATACCACGGGAGCCGGAGACGCCTTTCTGGGCGGGATCCTTTTCTCTTTGCTTCGATCTGGAAAATCCCTGTCCGGTGTAACTCCGGCCGACGCGGATGAATTTATGCGGTTTGCCAACGCGGCGGGTTCGCTGGTAACGACCCGGAAAGGGGCTTTGCTGTCAATGCCGGATCTGGGGCAGATTCAGGCTCTCCTTGCCGGCCGCCCGTCCTGCTGACTCCGTTTGTCCTCAGGCGTTCTCCGGCTGATTCGGAGAAGCCGGTTCAATTTCCAGAATCCTTGCCGTCATGGGGCCGGGCAGGGTGACCGAGAGCATCCCGGAACGGCTGTTCCATAGCAGTTCGCATCCGCCGCCGTCCGAAGGATATGCGCACCGGACGGAGAGGTTTTGTCCCGTCCAGCGTTTCAGCGGCAGCAGGATGGTCGGCTCCGGCGATTCGCGGCGCCAGACGGCAAGGTATGTCTTCTGCCTGCCGCAGATTCCGAGCGCCGCCCACGGATCACGGTAGTGAGATAATCCCAGCGGCCAGAATGGGAGCCCATCCTTTCGGTCCTCCCGCGTTGCCTTGTAATAAGAAATTGCTTCTTTTACCAGCTGCCTGCGATCCGAGTCGATCTGATCCAGGCGGCCGCTTTGGTGAATGCGGAGCAGCAGGGCATTGACCATATTGAAAATAGTTTCTTCCCGGCTGCCGTGTTCCAGAGGGTATGACCAGATGGCTGCCTGTTCCGGCGTGAGCGCTCCGGGTGCATTTGCCGCAATGGTGGAGTACATGCGGTAGTCCTCCGTATCGCTGGTGGACTGGATGCTGTACCGGCTCAGCATGGCGTAATCCATGCGCATGCCCCCGCTGGAGCAGTTCTCAATCACAAGGCCGGGGTGCCGCTGAAACACACCGTCCAGCCAGGCGAGATAAGCCCGGTTGTGGCCTAAAAGGCCGTCCCCGGCGCTGCCGGCATCCCGATCCGTTCCCGTCCCGGGTTCAATGTTGTAATCCATTTTGATGTACCCGATCCCGAAATCCCGGATCAGCCGGTCAACAACCCCGTCTGCGAAAGCAGTGACCTCCGGGTTCCGGAAATCGAGCTGGTAGCGGTGCTTGTCGCTGATCTTTTTCCCGTGGCGCTGGAAGAACCAGCTGTCTGGCACCTTTGCTGTCAGCGGGCAGTTCAGGCCCATGACTTCCAGCTCCAGCCACAGCCCCGGGATCATGCCCTTTTTCCGGATGTAGTCCGTCACTTCACCAAGACCGCCGGGAAAGCGGGCGGCAGAGGGCTTCCATTCACCCACGCTGTCCCACCAGCGTCCGTCGGAATACCACCCGCAGTCGATGCAGTAATATTCACACCCGGCCTCCGCGGCGGCGTCAATCAGGGGGAGCTCCTTTTCCGTAGTGGGATCGCCGTACAGGCAGTTCATATAGTCATTGAAAATGACCGGCATGCGTTCGTCGTCGCGGTTGGGGCGGCGGATCGCACGCCGGTATTCCGTTATAGCGTCCAAAACTTCGTCCCGGCTTCCTGCGGCAACGGCAACCCCTGCCGGAACGCTGGTAAAGGTTTCGCCCGGGGCCAGGCCATGCCACCACTGCGCGTACAGCTGCGTCGGGCCGCAGGCTTTCAGGTAAAGCATGCCTTCCAGCTCCCCGATTTCCCAGTGCCAGGAGCCGTTGTGCTCAATTTGGAAGCAGAGTTCCTCCCCGGTTTCCTGGTTTTCAATCAAACCCATGGGAATGTATTCCTGAGTGGACCAGTTCCCCGTGTTGCTTGCGGAAATGATCTTGGAACCGTGGTCCCGCCCGGCTTGCTGGCTCCTGGAAAGCCCCAGCTGCGGGAAGGTATACTCTTCCCACGCCAGTTCTTTCTGCCAGCCGTTGTGGAACAGGCCGAGGCGCATTTTCTTGTCGAACGGCAGCAATCCGCCCCGTTCGAACCCGTGCAGGGAAAACGACGTGACGCATTCCAGCCCCTGCGTTTCCGTACCCGCGTTATGGACTTCCGTCCAGCACCGCACTGCCGGAATCCCGTTGAAAAACTGGTAGTGGAGGGTGACTTCCAGCGAAGTCTTTTCGTCTGCGGTGTGAAATTCCAGCTTTCGTCCGGCCGCGTTGACGGTGTCTGTGCAAGAGCGGTAACGGAGCCGGTACCCGGGCGCAGTATGGACCATTTGGTTCCCCAGCCTGCTTTCCGGCTTTATGTCTCCCGTCACTTCCGCTTCGACCGGTGCGAATTCTTCCGGATTCAGCCCCGCCAGGTCCCTTTCGCTGCAGGGCAGGGCGGAGCAGTGCAGCAGCCGAAGCCGCTCGCTGTCCGTTACGGCAAAAGTCATAAAGATCCCATTTTCATGAATCTGTATCAGGCGCATAGCCTTTCCTCCTTAATAACTTTCTTTTAAATTTATTGGATTTGTGTTCATTCATTTTTTCTGTTCCATAATTTTCATATCCGCATAAAATGAAGGAAGGAGGGGAGAAATGTGGACACTGAAAACGGAACGGTTTCCATCCTCATGCACAGCATGAAATGGCAGTATTTTGATCGTCAGATACCGGTGTTGTCCCTTTCTGTCCAATATCCTGAGGTGACGGACTTTCCCTGTTGGAAAGGGCAGGACCGGATCAATATCCGTATCCGGACCCAGGTTGCGGATTTTCACCGGCATGCTTCCAAAACCCTGTACCAACGCGCTGCCCGGGACTGCCGGGCTTCCCAGGAACAAGGTTATCCGTTTCACCCGTACCGCGCTGCAATGAAATATACCGTAACCTGCCGGGACGGCGGCTTTCTGAGCCTGTTCCGCGACTGCTGCGAATGGACCGGCGGGGAGAGCGCAGCTGCCGTGCGGTTTTCCGATACCTGGAGCCTGCCGTCCGGCCGGAGGCTTCCACTTTATCGCTTTTTTCATTCCAGGCTGAAATACCGCAGGGATCTTCTGCGCGGAATATTCCGCCAGGCCGACCGAAAAATGAAAGAGCAGCCGGGCTTTTACCGGAGCGGTTACCGCGCCAGGCTCCGGAAACATTTCCGGCCGAAGAACTATTACCTTACTCCGGAAGGCGCCGCCGTCTATTACCAGCCGTCCGAGGTTGCGCCTCCGTCCGCCGGGATTCTTGTCTTTGAGGTTTCCTGCGGGCGCAGTTCCTGCCGGTAGGCGCTATTCAAGCCCGAACCGATCCATCTGTTCGCGCAGCCGGATAAAGTCCTCAAAAGCAGCGGGCTTGTTGTTGGGGTTGCGCAGCAGGGCGGCCGGATGAAGTGTAGCCATCATCAGCACGCCTTTTTTCTCCGTAAAGTTTCCGTGTTCCTTCATGATGTGAAAGTCCGGCCGGATTAGTTTCATCGCCGCAATGCGGCCCAGGCACACGATGATTTTGGGCTTCAGCAGCATGGTCTGGTTCCGCAGCCAATCAATGCACATTTTCTGTTCTTCGGGCAAGGGATCGCGGTTTTTGGGCGGCCTGCATTTTACTATGTTGCCGATGTAAATGTTCTTTTCACGGCTGAGATCCACCGCGTCCAGCAGTTTATCCAGGAGCTGCCCGCTGCGCCCGACGAACGGTTTTCCCTGCAGGTCTTCCTGTTCCCCGGGTCCTTCTCCAACAAACAGGACGCCTGCGTTCTGTGCCCCGGCGCCGAAAACCACATGAGTGCGGCCTTCACACAGGCCGCACTTTTTGCAGTTCAGGCAGGCACTTTCCAGTTCTTCCCATGTCTGATACAAATGATCGCCGCCTTTTTATACTTTTTGTCCAGTATACCATAGCAGCGGGCATTCGAAAAGTTTTTTTCAGCAGCCGCGTCCCACCGGCGAAATATCCCTTGACACGCACTGGGTTTTAATGTATAATCCAATACGTGTAAAGAACAAGAGCTTTACAAGGCAGGTGCTTCCAATGGCCAAAGACATGAAAATTTCTTTCCTGCTCGACTTTTACGGCGATATGCTGACGGACAAGCAGCGTGAAGTCGTCAATTTCTATTATAATGACGATCTGTCCCTTTCCGAGATTGCCGAGAATGAGGGTATCACCCGGCAGGGGGTGCGCGACACCATCAAGCGCGCGGAATCACAGCTGCTGGAGATGGAAAAGCGCCTCGGCTTTGCGCGGCGCTTTCAGCAGGTCCGCGGCGGCCTGGAAGAAATCCGGGAAGCGGCCGGCCGTATTCAGCAATACAACGCGCAGGGGAGCTGTTCGCAGGAAATCGGCCGGAATGCCGGTCGCATTCTTCAGACCGTGCAGAAACTTTCCGAACTGTAAGGAGGGACTCGTTTGGCATTTGAAAGTCTTTCTGAAAAGCTCTCGACCGTTTTCAAACGGTTGAAAGGGAAGGGCAAACTGAGCGAATCGGACGTGAAGGAAGTCATGCGGGAAATCCGCCTTGCCTTGCTTGAAGCCGATGTCAATTATAAAGTCGCGAAGGATTTTGTCGCCAAAGTCGGCAAACGCGCCGTCGGCGCCGAGGTCATGGAGAGCCTGACTCCCGCACAGATGGTTGTTAAGATCGTCAATGAAGAGCTCACAGCCTTAATGGGCGGCGGGGAAACCCGCCTCAACAGCCCTTCCTCGCCGCCCGCCGTGGTTTTGCTGTGCGGCCTTCAGGGTTCCGGCAAGACAACGCACGCCGGCAAACTTGGGCTGATGCTGAAAAACCAGGGCCACAGGCCGCTTCTTGTGGCGTGCGATATCTACCGCCCGGCGGCAATTCAGCAGCTGCAGGTAATCGGCGAAAAGGCGGGCGTTCCCGTGTTTGAGATGGGGACGGAAAAACCGGTGAAAATCTGCCATGCCGCTATTTCCCACGCAAAAGATTATGGGAATGACATTGTCTTGATTGATACCGCCGGGCGTCTCCAGATCGACGAAGCTTTGATGAATGAGCTGAAAGAAATCCGTGACGCCGTCCATCCAACGGATATCCTGCTGGTTGTCGATGCCATGACGGGGCAGGAAGCCGTAAATGTGGCCAAATCTTTTGATGACCTTTTGAACATCACCGGTGTCATCCTTACGAAACTGGACGGCGACGCGCGCGGCGGGGCGGCCCTTTCCGTCCGTGCGGTAACGGGCAAGCCCATTAAATTTGCCGGTACAGGCGAGAAACTGTCTGATCTTGAAGTGTTTCATCCGGATCGTATGGCTTCCCGAATTCTCGGGATGGGCGATGTCCTCACGCTGATTGAAGACGCGCAGAAGAACCTCGACCGGAAAGCCGCCGAGAAAACCGCGCAGAAAATGATGCACAGCGGGATGGATCTGAACGACCTGCTGGAGCAGATGCACCAGATGAAAAAAATGGGGCCCATGAAGAACGTCCTTAATAAAATTCCGGGCCTTGCCCAGCAAATTAAGGACGTGGATATCGACGACCATCAGCTGGACCGCACGGAAGCCATTATCCTTTCTATGACGAAAAAGGAACGGGAAAGACCCGAGGTCATCAACCCGTCCCGCAAGCGACGCATTGCGGCGGGCAGCGGCATGAAAGTGGAAGATGTCAACCGTCTGCTGAAAGGCTACGGCGAGATGCAGAAAGTCATGAAACAGATGCGCAAAAAGGGATTCCGGAAGCGTTTGTCCGGCATGCGGGTACCGTTTCAGTAAAGAGAATTCATCCGGCTTTTTGCCGGTGAAGATATATAAAACAAATTTCGGAGGTGAAAAATATGGCAGTAAAAATCAGGTTGCGCAGGGTAGGTGCCAAAAAAGCCCCCTTTTACCGGATTGTCGTTGCCGATTCCCGTTTTCCGCGCGACGGACGTTTTATTGAGGAAATTGGTTATTATGATCCCCTCAAGGAGCCGTCTGTTGTCAAGGTAGATGCAGACAAGGCAAAGGAATGGATTGCCAACGGCGCTCAGCCGACGGATACCGTAAAGGCATTGTTTAAAAAGCATGACGTTCTGTAACCCGGAGGTTCAATACGATGAAAGAATTGCTGATTGCAATAGCACAGGGGCTTGTGGAAGATCCATCCGCGGTCCGCGTGGATGCTGACGATCCGGCGGAAGACGGCACGGTCGTGTATCATCTCCATGTTGCAGAAAACGATATGGGCAGGGTGATCGGCAAACAGGGGCGCATTGCCAAGGCCATCCGAGTTGTAATGCGTTCCGCTGCCAGCAAAAACAACACAAAGGTTTCTGTCGAGATCGACTGAATTTCCTCATGCGCTGCAGCATTTTTATGTTGCAGCTTTTTTTATCTTCAATCCCCCGCTTGCCAGATCGGACGTTGCAAAACGGAAAGAGAGGATCAAGAATGAATCTGACCGAATATTTGAATCAGTCCATTGAAAGTCTGCTCCGGGATGCTTTACGAAATACCGCATCCAATCCGAAGGAAAGCGCGTTTTTCATCCGCTCCATGCATGTGCAAAAAAAGGCTTCCGACATCCGGAGCCGCTCCGAGAAAGCCGGGCGGCATGTTCCGCCGTTCCTGATCGCGAGCATCGCGTCGCAGTGCAATCTGCATTGCGTGGGTTGCTATGCGCGGGCGAACCATGTCTGCGCGGATACGGCATCAGAAGAGCTTCCGGCGCCCCGCTGGAAGAAAATTTTCTTGGAAGCTGCCGGCCTCGGCGTTTCATTCGTTCTTCTGGCGGGCGGTGAACCTCTGTTCCGGAAAGACGTCCTTCGGTCTGCGTCGGAAGTGCCGGATGTCATTTTCCCGGTCTTTACGAATGGCACGATGCTGGATGAGGAATATTTGAAATTGTTCAGCCGCAGCAGAAACCTCATTCCGGTGCTGAGTGTCGAAGGGGATGCGCCGGAAACGGACGCCCGCCGCGGGGCCGGGGTTTACCGCCGGGTGGCGGATGTGATGAAAAAAATAAAAGAGGAAGGAATTTTTTACGGATGCTCCATAACGGTGACGCGTGAAAATCTGCCGAACATCACGGCGGACGATTTTGTGGACCGGCTCAGCGCGAACGGCTGCAAACTGATTTTCTACGTGGAATATGTCCCCGCCGTGCCGGGAACTGAGGATCTTGCGCCGAACGACGCGGACCGCGGATTCCTTGCTGACCAGCTGAAAAAATTGAGAAGCCGGCGGCAGCCAATCCTTTTTTTCAGCTTTCCGGGTGATGAAAAAGCCCTGGGCGGCTGTCTCGCGGCGGGGCGCGGATTTTTCCACATTAACGCCCGCGGCGGGGCGGAACCCTGTCCCTTTTCGCCGTATTCCGACATTGGGTTAAAAGAACATACGCTGGCGGAAGCGATGGACTCGCCGTTGTTTTACGGGATTCAAAAGAACGGGCTGACTGACATTCCCCACGACGGTGGCTGTGCGCTGTTTGCAAAGCAGGATGCTGTTCGGGATATTCTAAAAGGACAGGAAGGCAAATAGACCTTTTTGTCCGTTTTAGAAAGTTTTCTTCCTAATGAAAAATGCCGCCGCGGGTTCATTTTTCACTGGCTGTCATTTTTTATATCTTTGTGATTCGGCCACGGCCATCCGGTCACAGCATTCATTTTCCGGATGGCCGCTGTGGCCTTTGATCCACTGCACGGTTACGCAGTGGACTTTTAAAAGCCCCAGCAGATTTTCCCACAGGTCGGCGTTCAGGGCCGGTTTATGATCGGATTTTCGCCAGCCGTTCCGTTTCCAGTTTTCCGCCCATCCCTTTTGAATGGCGTCGCATACGTATTTTGAATCGCTCGTTAAAACGACTTCGCATGGTTCTTTGAGGCGTTGGAGCGCTTCAATAACTCCCATAAGCTCCATTCGGTTATTGGTGGTCTCGGCAGCCCCGCCGCTGATCTTCTTTTCCGTGCCGCCGTAGCGGAGGATGGCACCCCATCCGCCCGGTCCGGGGTTTCCGCTGCATGCTCCGTCGGTGTAGATCTCAACCTTTTTCATAATTTCCTCCCTTTCGGATCTCTGCGCTGATTATAGCACAGATCGAAAAACCGCACAAACCGGCTCCGCCGCTGCGAAAAGCGTTTATTTGGAAAAAGAAAGGGAATGCTAGGTTTGATCGGTAAAAGAACTTGACAGGAATTACGGGTAAGAGTACAATTAAAAAAGAAACTTTTTCTTTTTTGAGGATTAAATTAAGGCTTAAAGTTTGATAATTCCCATTTTGTATGGGCTCGGTGTAATACAAAATGGATCAATTTATAATTTATAAAAATATTTTTATTAAAATATTATATTCGAGTCATAACAAATGATAAAAAACAGGGATGTCCGCCCGCTTGGCCCGTTTTGCCGGCAGGGGCGTTTGGCATGCCTATCAAAAAATGGAGGTTATTTTGTGACAGAAGAAAAACAAAATAAGGTGGAACGCGACGAGACAGAGCCACAGAAGCAGCCGGGGAACGAAATTCATACCGGTTTGTATCAAAAGGTGGTTTTGCCGAAACGGCGCAGTGAGCAGACGCGCCCTAAAAACCATTCTGGAAAACGGACAGATGCCAAGAAGGACGTCGTAAAGGCAGAAAACGCAGAAAGCTCAGAGCCGTCAGCTCAGCCGCGTACGCGCAGAAAGCGCCAGCCGAAGAGAACGCCGGCTGCGTCCAGGCAGACGGCGGCCCCGCTTTTCTCGTCTGAGGAACCAGCCCGCAAAACTTCGACGAAAGTTTCGCAGTCTGCCTCAAAAAGCCGATCCGGCAGCCGGCAGGGGAAGGGAACCCGCAAAAATTCGCAGAAACCGGCGATCCGCGCTTATTTTCTGGGCGGCTTGAATGAAATCGGAAAGAACTTTACCGTCTTTGAGTGCCAGGATGACATGATTATTGTGGATTGCGGGATGGCTTTTCCGGATGACGATATGTTCGGTGTGGATATGGTGATCCCCGATTTTACATTTGTAGAGCGCAACGCCGACAAAATTCGGGGTGTTGTCCTCACTCACGGCCACGAAGATCATATTGGGGCGCTGCCCTATTTGCTGAAAAAGTTCAATTTCCCCATTTACGGCACCAGATTCACCCTGGCCCTAGTGAACAATAAACTGAAAGAACACGGCCTTTCCGGCAAAGTGCGTGCGGTCAGCGTCCGTCCGGGTGACCATATCCGCCTCGGCTGCATGGATGTTGAGTTCATCCACGTCAACCATTCTATTCCGGATGCTGTGGCCCTTGCAATCCATTCGCCGGCGGGCACTCTCGTTCATACAGGCGACTTTAAAATTGACTGTACACCTACGCAGGGGGAAATGACGGATCTCTGCCGTTTTGCCGAGCTGGGCAAAGAAGGCGTCCTAGGTATGTTCTGTGATTCTACCAATGCTGAGAGGGTGGGTTATACTAAGTCGGAAAGCCAGGTAGACAACTCGTTTGATATTCTATTCAGCAGAGCCGTGCACAGCCGCATTATTATTGCCACGTTTGCGTCAAACGTCAGCCGCGTGCAGCAGATTATTAACTGCGCAGTCAAGTACGGCCGCAAGGTTGCGCTTTCGGGCCGCAGTATGGTCAACGTTATGAGTATCGGCATTGAGATGGGATATTTGGATGTTCCCAAAGGGGTCCTGATCGACCTTGATACCATTAACCGATATCCCAAGGAAAAAATTGTTCTGGTTACCACCGGCAGCCAAGGTGAACCGATGAGTGCCCTTACGCGTATGGCCTTTGCGGATCACCGTAAAGTGGAAGTCGGCCCGGGAGATTTCATCATCATTTCCGCGCGGCCTATCCCGGGCAATGAGAAGACAATCGGAAATGTTATTGACGAGCTGATGAAACGCGGCTGTCAGGTTATCTATGAATCCATGTATGAGGTCCATGTTTCCGGCCATGCCTGTCAGGAGGAACTTAAACTTCTTCAGTCGCTTGTCAAACCGAAGTATTTTATCCCCGTGCACGGCGAGCAGAAGCACCTGCGTAAAAATGCGCAGCTGGCCTATGCTTTGGGCAAGCAGCCCAAAGACGTCTTTATCGGAGATAACGGGGATGTGGTCGAGCTTCATCAGGATTATATGAAGCGGCTGCCGTCGGTTCCGGCAGGCCGTGTCCTCGTTGACGGACTGGGTGTCGGCGACGTGGGGAGCATTGTCCTGCGGGATCGCAGGCGCCTGGCGGAAGACGGCCTGATTGTCGCCGTGTGTACGATTTCTTCAGAGGACGGGCATATCGTGTCCGGGCCGGATGTTGTTTCGCGCGGTTTTGTTTATGTGCGGGAGTCCGAGCCGCTGATGGACGAAGCGCGAAATGTGGTTACCAAGGTGCTGGAAAGCTGTGCCGGCGGCAAGGTGCACGACTGGGGTACGCTGAAAACCAAGATCAAGGATGCGCTTTCCAGGTTGCTGTATGACCGTACCCGCCGCAGTCCCATGATCCTGCCTATTATTATGGAAGAATAAAGAAGCTCCCTGAACTGCGTGCAGGCCGGATGGAATTCGAAGCAGACATAAGGAGAAAATCTGATGAAAAAAAAAGTTTGGGCGTCGTCTCCGGTTTTCCTTTTGATTTCCGCGGTTATGTTTGCTATGGCGTGTGTCAGCTGGTTTTGGAACCGGACGGTGTTTTATCTGGAGGTAGCCCTTGCGGCCGGTTCGGTCGCGGCCGTCCTGGTTTCCGTTTCACATTTTCACGCTTATGTCACCGTTGCCGCCAAGAGTGCCCGAACTATCCTTTCGGGAGACCGGTACCGTGCGCTGCAGGAATTTTCGCTGCCCGTTGCCGTTGTGGGAAATGCGGGCGATATCATCTGGGTTAACCACGCATTCTGGAATCTGGTCAGCGACCGCCGGGAATGCCGCGGGGAGAACATCGTTAAGTATATTTATCCTAACACCGTTCAGCAAATTCTGGATTCGGAAGGCACCGACGTTGCGGGGGGGCAGCGCCGGTTTGTGGTTTATGGTGTGAAAGCTGAGCCGTGCAGTATCCTGTATTTTGTCGAGAACACCCGTTTCCGTGCGGTGGAAAAAGAACTTCAGGAAAGCCGCCCGGTTACGATCCTGGCTTATTTTGACAACCATGAGGAGCTTGCCCGAAGCACTACTAACAGTGAAAGCGCCAGGATGTCTTCCGAAGTGGAAGACATCCTGATTCAATGGGCGCAGGGGATGGGTGGCTTTTTAAAGAAGCTGAACGACGGCCGCTTTTTCATTTTAACAGATGAATGCCATATCCGTCAGGCGGTTGAAAAACGGTTTCCGGTGCTGGACAAGGTCCGCGCCGTCCATTCGGGGGAACGGCTGAATGCCACAGTTTCCCTCGGTGTTGCGCGCGGTGCCGGCACGCTTCAGGAAGCGGACGTCTGGGCCCGCAAGGCCCTTGATATGGCACTTGGCCGCGGCGGCGATCAGGTGGCCGTCAAACAGGCGGACGATACATATGAGTTTTTTGGCGGCCTGTCCAAGGGTGTCGAGCGCCGTGACAAGGTGCGCACAAGAGTTTTCGCTGCCACGCTTTCCGACGATATGAAGCAAAGCGACCGGGTTTTCATTATGGGTCATAAATACTCTGACCTGGATTGTATCGGTTCTGCCGCGGGTATGTGGAATGCGGCGGCAAAAACTCTGAAACGGCCGGCGCATATTGTAGTTGACCGCGAGAAAAGCCTTGCCGGTCCGCTGATTTCCATCCTTCAAAATGCTTACCCGGATGAACGGATCTTTATTTCACCGCAGGAAGCCATGATGATGGTGACGCCGAAAACGATGCTGATTGTGGTGGATACCCATTCGCCCGATTTTGTGGAAAGCGTTGATCTTCTCAATGCGGCTTCCCGCGTGGTAGTCATTGACCACCACCGGATGATGGTGAAGCACATTGAGAACGCGCTGGTATTTTACCATGAACCATTTGCCAGTTCGGCTTCCGAGATGGTTACCGAACTGGTCCAGTATATCGGTGACAAAATGCTTACCAGTACAGAAGCTGAGGCCCTGCTGGCCGGTATTATGCTGGACACGAAAAACTTTGTGATGAAAACAGGTGTCCGTACGTTTGAAGCGGCCGCTTATCTGCGCCGAAAAGGGGCGGATACCGTTAATGTTAAACGTCTCTTTTCCGATTCTATCGACGCCTACAAGTCAAAATACCGGATTGTTTCCAACGCGCGTCTTTTTGGCAGCTTTGCCGTAGCATCCGCGGATTCCGAATTTCCCGATATCCGCATATCCGCCGCCCAGGCAGCGGACGAGCTCCTTTCCATTCGGGGCGTAAACGCGTCGTTTGTCCTTTTTCCGGCGGGCGGCGTTGTCAATATTTCGGCCAGGTCGCTCGGGGATGTCAATGTCCAGCTGATTATGGAAGCGCTTGGCGGGGGCGGCCATCTCACTATGGCCGGGGCCCAGCTGAGCGGCGTCACCGTCGAAGAAGCGACAAAACAGCTGATCGCCGCTATTCAGAAAACAGTGCAGAATTCCCGTAAATCGTAAAGGGAGGTTTTTATTTTATGAAGGCAGTATTGCTTCAGGATGTAAAAGGAACTGGAAAAAAGGGGGATCTGGTACAGGTCAGTGACGGATTTGCCAGAAATTATCTGTTTCCCCGCAAACTGGCCAAAGAAGCAAACGCGCAGGTGATGAATGAACTGAAGAATGCGCAGGCAGCCAAAGAATACCGCGTCAAGAAAGAAACCGCGCAGGCCCGCAAGATTGCAGGAGAAATCGGCGGAAAAACCTTAAAACTGTATGCGAAATCCGGGCAGGGCGGCAAACTGTTTGGTTCCGTTACGGCGCAGGAGATTGCGGATGAACTTAAGCGCAGTTTTCATGTGGATGTCGATAAGCGGAAAATCGTGCTGGAACAGGATATCAAGGCATATGGCACTTACGAGTGTGAAGTGAAGCTGTATGCGGGTGTATCTGCAAAACTGTATGTGCTGGTTGGGGAAGGAGAATAAGGGGAAAAGGGGGAACGTGATTTGGATGATTCCGTAACAGCCGGTTACAGCGGGCTGAACCTTCCTTTCAGCCTTGAGGCGGAGCAGTCCGTCCTCGGCGCCGTCCTTCTGGATTCTTCCTGCATGGACCGCGTCGCGGAGATCCTTCCCCGGCCCGATTATTTTTATCTCAGCAGCAACAGCCGGATTTATTCCGTCATGCTCGGGATGTTCACGGAAGGCAAACCGATTGATTTTGTCACCGTTTTGGAGCGCCTGAAACTGGGCGGAGATTCCGACGGAGCGGACGCAAAATCCTATTTGCTTCAGCTTGCTCAGTTGGTTCCTTCGATTTCCAACGTGGAGTATTATGCTGCAATCGTCCGGGATAAATACGATGTCCGCACGCTGATTACCACGGCGCGGGATATTATTGAAGAAGCGTCTGCAGGAGAAGCGGATGCTTCTGCTCTGCTGGATTCCGCTGAACAGCGTATTTTCGATATCCGGCGGGGAAAAAATATGCAGGGTCTCCAGCGTGTGGATGAAATCATTGTCGATGAGTTTGACCGTCTGGATAAGCTGAATTCCCCGGATGCGGATCTTTACCGCGGCGTTTCCACGGGCATCAAGGAACTGGACGACACCATCACCGGTCTGAACCGAACGGACCTTATTCTCCTCGGGGCAAGGCCTGGGATGGGCAAAACCAGCTTTGCACTGAATATTGCCCGCCACGCAGCGGTCAAATCGCACAAGCGCGTTGCGTTCTTTTCACTGGAAATGAGCAAAGAGCAGCTTGTGTCCCGCCTCCTTTCCACCGAATCCCTTGTGGAAGGAACCAAACTTCGCACGGGCAGACTGAGTGAAGAGGAATGGATCCGCCTGATTGAAGCGGGCGACATTCTATCCAAAACGCAGCTGTATTTTGATGATAACCCGGCTATCACGGTGCCGGAGATCAAAGCGAAGCTTCGCCGACTGAAAGATGTTGACCTTGTCGTCATCGACTATTTGCAGCTGATGACGGCTTCCAATCGGATTGATAACCGTGTCCAGGAAATTTCGCAGATTACCCGCGGCCTCAAAATTTTAGCCAAAGAGCTGGACGTTCCGGTCCTGGTGCTTTCCCAGCTTGCCAGAGACAGTGAGAAGCGGACCAACCACCGCCCTGTGCTTTCGGATCTGAGGGATTCCGGCTCCATTGAGCAGGATGCCGATATTGTTCTCTTTCTGTACCGTGACGATTATTATCAGGATTCCCAGGATATGCCGGATGAAAACGGCGACCGGAACCAGAGCGAATGTATTGTCGCTAAAAACCGCCACGGCGAAACCAGGACGATCCCGCTCCACTGGCAGGGTGAATACATGCGCTTTACTGCGCAGGAGGTTATCCGCCGTGAAGGATGATATTGAGAAGATCGAGCGAAAAATTACGGCCGCCGTGCAGGAGTGGAATATGTTTCCGGATGCCTGCCCGATTGTCGTTGGGCTTTCGGGGGGCGCGGATTCCATAGCGCTGACCCATCTTCTGATGCGCCGCGCCGTTCCGCGCGGGCATTCCCTGATTGCTGCCCATGTCAATCATGAGCTTCGGGGGAAAGAAGCGGAATCGGATGAGCAGTTTGTCCGTTCCTTTTGCAGTCGGAATCATGTGGAGCTTCGGGTTCTCCGCGCGGATATCCGGAGCCTTGCGGAGGAGCGCTCCCAGGGAATTGAGGAATGCGGGCGCGGGGTCCGCTATTCTTTTTTCCGGCGCCTGTGCGCAAAAGGCGGCCGCATTGCAACGGCCCACACACTTTCCGACAGCGCGGAGACAGTGCTGATGAATCTGGCAAAAGGCGCAGGTGCGCGCGGCCTGTGCGGTATTCCTCCCGTCCGCGGGAATATTGTCCGTCCCTTAATTGGGATTACGCGGGCCGAAGTGGAGCGCTACTGTGCGTTTTACGGGCTGGAATATGTCACCGACAGCACGAACCTTTCTGCGGACTGCGCGCGGAACCGGATCCGGCTGAAAGCGGTTCCTGCCCTCAAGGAAGTGAACCCGGCTTTTGAAGAGTGCGTCCGCCGTACCACCAGCCTTCTGCGCAGCGACGAATCTTATTTCGAGCGTCTGGCACGCGAAAAGCTCCGCGAGGCCAGGCAGCGGGGAGGGTACAGCCTGGCGGTTTTGCGCGGACTTCCCCAGCCGGTGCTGCTGCGTGCCGTTTTTCTTGCAGTAGGCGGTTCTTCCGCCCCGCGGCTCAGTTTCGGAAATCTTATGGATGTTGCACGGATGATCCGGTGCGGCCGGGGTTCGGTAACGGTGGCAGGCAGAATACAATGCTCAGTATCCGGCAATACTTTTTTTGTTGGGCCGCAGCTGCGGCCGGAACCGTATGCCTGGAGCGTCCCTTTTCATCCTGAGGGGACTGTTTTGCCGGATGGAAGGACGCTTTCGGCATCCCGTATTCCGCCTGGGTCGGTGAAAAATCCTAAGAAAATTAATAATTTCATATTTAATAATCTGATTAACTATGATACAATACTTAGTAGCACTGGCGTTGTCCGTAACAAACGCGCCGGGGATGTTTTTCGGCCTGCCGGCCGCGGAGTGACCAAAACGCTGAAAAAACTGTTCAATGAAGAAAAAATCCCGGCCCCGCAGCGCGGCAATACAGCCGTTTTAGAAATCGGGGGGACGATCGTCTGGATTGAAGGGATTGGCGTTTCGGAAGATGCGCGTGCTTCCCTGAATTCGCGGGCCATTGCAGAAATTACAATTAAGGAGTGCAAGTAGACGGTGCAGCATACAATGAACGATGATATTCAGGAAGTGCTTTTCAGCAGTGAGAAACTGGCGGGAATTGTGCGGGAATTGGGCGCACGCATCAGCCGGGATTACAGCGGAAAAAATCTTCTGATGGTCAGCATCCTGAAGGGTTCGGTTGTGTTTATGTCCGACCTGATGAGGGCGGTGACTATTCCGTGCAGCATTGACTTTATGGCTGTTTCCAGTTATGGTTCCGGCGTCAAAACATCCGGGGTTGTCAAAATCGTCAAGGATCTGGATATCAATCTGAAAGGGTATGACGTCCTGGTGATTGAAGATATCCTTGACAGCGGCATGACTTTAGATTATATTGTTAAATTACTGAAATCCCGTTCCCCCAGCAGCCTGCGGCTGTGCACCCTGTTTGATAAGCCGGAGCGCCGCACTGTGCCGATCAGCGCCGATTATGTTGGGGCGGTTGTTCCCGACGAGTTTATCGTGGGCTACGGGCTTGATTACGACCAGAAATATCGAAATCTTCCATTTGTCGGGATCCTGAAGCCGGCAGTTTATGGAGGCTGACCTTTTCTTTTTGGTCGGCCCATATAAGGAGTGGATCACGTTTGGATAATAACAATAAAATGGTATTAAAAAATATCGCACTGTTTATCGGGATACCTGTTCTTTTGATGATCCTGCTGGTTATGATCGGTTCCAACCACCCGGAAGAGAGCCATAAGTATTCCGAGATCATTTATGATTTTCAGGATCAGAAAGTTTCAAAGTATACAATGGACCTCGGCAATGGGGAAATGAATATCCTTCTGAAAGACGGTACTCAGATCTCTTATGTCGCACCGAATTGGCAGCTGATGGAGCAGACCATTCAGCCATATGTGGAAAAATATAATAAAGCCCATCCGGATGCAAGAATGTCGGTTGAACTGAAACGTCCTGCCGATACGTCGATTTTTGCCAGCCTTCTGCCGACGATTATTATTCTTGTTGTTCTGCTTGCATTCTGGTGGTTTGCCATGAAGCGGCTGAACACGACCATGGGTGATGCTGGCAAGCAGATGAATTTCGGAAAAGCGAAATTTAAGCAGATGGCCGATGAAAAACGACGGACTACATTTGCAGATGTGGCCGGCGAGGATGAAGAAAAAGAAGAACTGCGCGAAATCGTGGAGTTCTTGAAAAACCCGCGGAAGTATAACGAGCTGGGTGCGCGCATCCCCAAAGGCGTTTTGCTTGTGGGCCCTCCGGGCACCGGTAAAACTCTGCTGGCCCGTGCGGTAGCAGGTGAAGCAGGCGTTCCGTTCTTTTCCATCTCCGGTTCTGATTTCGTTGAGATGTTCGTCGGCGTAGGGGCTTCCCGTGTCCGCGATTTGTTTGAACAGGCGAAAAAAAATGCCCCCTGCATTGTGTTTATTGATGAAATCGACGCGGTCGGGCGCCAGCGCGGGGCCGGCCTTGGCGGCGGCCATGACGAGCGTGAGCAGACCCTGAACCAATTGTTGGTTGAGATGGACGGCTTCGGCGCCAATGAGGGCGTTATTATGATAGCCGCTACAAACCGTCCCGATATTCTGGATCCGGCCCTGATGCGTCCGGGACGTTTCGACCGCCAGGTAATGGTGGGCTATCCGGATATTAAAGGGCGCGAGGCCATTCTGAAAGTTCATGCGCGCAATAAACCGCTGGCTCCCGATGTGAATCTGAAAACTGTTGCCAAATCCACGGCCGGTTTTACGGGCGCTGACCTCGAAAATCTGCTGAATGAATCTGCGCTTCTGGCGGCAAGAAAGAACCATCGGGCGATTACCATGGAAGAAATGGAAGAAGCCACGATCAAAGTCGTCGTCGGTCCTGAGAAAAAGAGCCATGTCATGACCGAAAAAGAAAAGAAACTGACGGCTTATCACGAGGCGGGCCACGCAGTCGCGACTTACTACTGCCCGACGCAGGACCCCGTCCATGAAATTTCCATTATTCCGCGCGGCATGGCCGGCGGATACACAATGTCAATTCCCACGGAAGACCGCTCTTACCGCACGCGCCGGGAGATGGAAGAGAGCTTGGTTGTTATGCTGGGCGGAAGAGTCTCCGAATCTCTCACGCTGGACGATATTTCTACAGGCGCTTCCAATGATATTGAGCGTGCCACCAAACTGGCTCACAGCATGATTGCCAAATACGGCATGTCGGATGAACTTGGCCCCATCACGTACGGCCGGGATGAAAGCGAACCTTTTTTGGGCCGCGATATGGGCCATATCCGCGATTATTCCGAAGCGACGTCCAGTGCGATCGACCACGAAATTAAGCGTATGATCACTGAGGCGTACAAGCGTACAGAAACAATTTTAAAAGACCACATGGATCAGCTTCACCAGATTGCCAAGTACCTTTTTGAAAATGAAAAGATGAGCGGAGAAGATTTCGCAAAAGCAATGGAAAAGGGCTGGGAGCCTGATGCCGATGTAGGTTCCCAGCCAACGGAGGCTGTCGATGTGCCCCCGGAAACTGATTCAGCGGAATAAGCCAGCCGGATGAATAGGAAAAGGGAATGCAGGGTCATTCCCTTTTTACTATGTGGATATTCTCCTGTGCTTTATGATCTGAAAACTTTATTCCTGTGGAGGAAAAATCAGTATGACCGTAAAAAAAGAATATGGGAATGAAAGCATATCCGCCTTAAAAGGCGCAGACCGTGTGCGCCGGCGTCCGGCCGTTATTTTCGGTTCGGACGGGATCGAGGGATGCGAACATTCCATCTTTGAAATTATATCGAATTCCATTGATGAAGCCCGCGAAGGATTTGGCAGCCAAATTACCGTGACGCGGTTTGCCGATGGCATGGTAGAAGTGGAGGACCATGGACGCGGCATTCCGGTTGAGTTTAACCATTCCGAGCAGCGCTACAACTGGGAACTGGTGTTCTGTGAACTGTATGCCGGCGGCAAGTATAACAACGATGCCGATGAAAGCTATGAGTATTCCCTCGGCCTTAACGGCCTAGGCCTTTGCGCCACCCAGTATGCTTCGGAATATATGGATGTTGACATCCGTCGTGATGGAATGCGTTATTCACTGCATTTCCGGCACGGTGAAAATATTGGCGGGCTTACTAAAGAGCCGTATTCCGGCAGGGATTCCGGAACCCGGATCCGCTGGAAGCCGGATTTGCAGGTGTTTACAGATATTTCTGTTCCAGAGGAATATTATTTGGATACCCTGAAGCGGCAAGCGATTGTGAATCAGGGAATTACCTTTCTTTTTCGCAGCCAAACGGAAGCCGGGTTTCAAGAAACCCGGTTTCTGTATCAAAACGGAATTGTGGACCATGCCCGGGAGATTGCCGGTGAAGACGCCCTTACGCCTGTTCAGTTCTGGCAGTCGGAGCGCAAAGCCCGCGACCGTGCAGACAAGCCTGAATACAATGTGAAGATCAATGTGGCAGTTGCCTTTTCCAACAGGAGTCCTGTCCTTGAGTATTATCACAATTCCAGCTGGCTGGAGCATGGTGGTGCACCGGATAAGGCCGCGCGCAACGCTTTTGTGTATCAGATCGACCGATACCTGAAGCAAACCAATAAATATAATAAAAATGAAAGCAAAATTACATTTAATGACGTTCAAGACTGCCTCATCCTGATTATTTCTTCGTTCTCCAATCGTACTTCTTATGAAAATCAGACCAAAAAGGCCATCACGAATAAGGGAATCCAGCAGGCAATGACGGAATTCCTCCGTCACCAGCTGGAAGTTTATTTTGCCGAAAATCCGCTTGATGCCGAAAAAATCGCGGCGCAGGTGCTTGTGAACAAACGCAGCCGGGAGGATGCGGAAAAAACACGCCTGAATATGAAGAAGAAATTGACGGGCAATATGGATCTGACCAGCCGTGTAGCCAAATTTGTAGACTGCCGGAGCCGCAATGTCGATGAGAGGGAGATCTTTATTGTGGAAGGGGATTCCGCTCTCGGTGCTTGCAAGCAGGCGCGCGATCCGAATTTCCAGGCGATTATGCCCATCCGCGGCAAAATTCTGAACTGCCTCAAAGCGGATTACAGCCGGATTTTCAAAAGCGAGATTATTACCGATTTGATTAAGGTGCTCGGCTGCGGCGTTCAGGTCAAGTCCAAAGCCAATAAGAGCCTTTCGTCGTTTGACCTTGGCTCTTTGCGTTGGAATAAAATTATCCTGTGCACGGATGCCGACGTGGACGGCTATCAGATCCGCACTCTCCTCCTCACAATGCTGTACCGCCTGACCCCGGCCCTTATTGAAAATGGAAAGGTGTTTATTGCCGAATCTCCGCTGTTTGAAATCCAGACGAAAGAGGAAACTTATTTTGCTTATACAGAAAAAGAAAAGGAAGATTTCCTCAAAAAGCTGAAAGATACGAAGTTTACGATTCAGCGTTCCAAAGGCCTTGGTGAAAATGAGCCGGATATGATGAACCTTACCACGATGAACCCGGCAACGCGCCGCCTGGTGCGCGTAATGCCGGAAGATGCCGAACGCACCGGCAGGGTGTTCGACCTTCTGCTGGGTGATAACCTGAACGGCAGAAAAAACTATATTGCGGAAAACGGCCGGAATTATTTGGAACTGGCCGATTTGAGCTAGAGCTTAGGGGTTGTATCAATCAATGAAGAAATCAAATTCCGGAACCCGGTCCCGTAACCCGGGTGTCCACGGTGTCATCCAGGGTGCCGGCACCGTTATGGAGCAGAAAATCACGGATACGCTGGAAACGAATTATATGCCATATGCTGTCAGCGTCATCATGTCGCGTGCTATTCCAGAGATCGACGGCTTTAAACCGTCCCACCGGAAACTGCTTTACACAATGTATAAGATGGGGCTCCTGAATGGACCCCGGACGAAAAGTTCCAATATCGTCGGGCAGACTATGAAGCTGAATCCCCATGGCGAATCCGCTATTTACGATACGATGGTGCGTCTTAGCCGCGGATACGAAGCTCTGCTGCACCCTTATGTGGATTCCAAAGGAAATTTTGGTAAATTTTATTCCCGCGATATGGCCTGTGCGGCTTCCCGTTATACGGAAGCGCGGCTGGATCCCATCTGCCGCGAATTATTCCGCGACATTGAAAAGAATACGGTCGATTTTGTCGATAACTATGACAATACAACGAAGGAGCCGACCCTGTTTCCGGTAACGTTCCCTTCGGTGCTGGTCAATGCCAATACCGGCATTGCTGTCGGTATGGCAAGTTCCATCTGCCCGTTTAATCTTTCCGAAGTCTGCAAAACAGCGGCCGCCTGTATCCGAAACCCGGAGCACGATATCCTTTCCACGCTGCTGGCCCCGGATTTTCCAGGAGGGGGCCAGATTCTTTACGACCGCAGGGAGATGGAGAAAGTCTATCGGACCGGCAGGGGATCGATCCGCGTCCGTTCACGCTATTCCTACGACAAACAGGCAAACTGCATTGATGTTACGCAGATTCCGCCGTCCACGACCGTCGAAGCTATTATTGAAAAAGTGGTCGCGCTTGTTAAACAGGGAAAACTCCGTGAAATTTCGGATATCCGGGACGAAACCGGCCTGGCTGGTCTGAAAATTACCCTTGACCTGAAACGGGGCACGGATCCGGATCGCTTGATGCAGCGGCTGTTCCGCATGACGCCGTTTGAAGACAGCTTTTCCTGCAATTTTAATGTCCTCGTGGGCGGGGTGCCCCGCGTCATGGGAATCCGGGAAATTCTGCACGAATGGACGGCTTTCCGCCGGGAGTGCGTTCGGCGGCGGACGCAGTTTGATCTGGATGATCTCCAGGATAGGCTGCATTTGCTGAAAGGCCTGCAGGCGATTCTGCTGGATATCGACAAAGCCATTCGGATTATCCGCCAAACCGATGCGGAGTCAGAAGTGGTTCCAAACCTGATGATCGGCTTTGCCATTGACCGGCCTCAGGCAGAATATGTAGCAGAAATCAAGCTGCGCCATCTGAACCGGGAGTATATTCTGAAGCGGACCAACGAAACCGCGCAGATGGAAAAGGAGATCGCCCGCCTCCGTAAAATCTTGAGCAGCAGCGAAGAGATTGATCAGATTATCCTGTCTGAACTTGAAGAAGTGTCTCAAAAATATGGGAAGCCGCGCCGCACCATGCTGGTCTTCTCCGACGAAACTGAAGATCTGCCGGAAGAGGAAATTCCCGATTACCCCGTTTGCCTGTTTTTTACGAAGGACGGGTATTTTAAAAAGATAACGCCGCAGTCGCTCCGAATGAGCGGTGAGCAGAAATTAAAAGAAGGGGATGCCGTCGTTCAGCAGATGGAGAGCAAAAATTCCGCAGAGCTGCTTTTCTTTACGGATCAATGCACCGTCTACAAAACACGTGCATCCGATTTTTCGGATACCAAAGCCAGTGTCCTCGGGGAGTTTCTTTCCGCCCGTCTTGGTATGGAAGAAGGGGAGACCCCCATTTCTATGGAGGTGACTTTCGATTATTCCGGATATATGCTCTTTTTCTTTGAAAACGGAAAAGTAGCCAAGGTGGATATGGCGGCCTATCAGACAAAAACAAAGCGAAAGCGCCTGAAAAATGCATACAGCGGCAAATCCCGTCTGGTATGCTGTGCGCAGATCGCCGAGGACGGTGAATTCCTGCTGACCTCCTCCAAAGGAAGAGCACTTCTGTTCCACACCGGCGCCCTGCAGGCAAAGTCGGCGCGGGATACGCAGGGTGTGGCCGTAATGACGCTCCGGAAAGGGGACCGGCTGGCCGGTGCGTGCCCATTCCGGGAAGGAATGCTGCCCCGTCCGGATCGTTTCCGCAAAAAACTCCCGGCACCCGGTTCGTTCCTTAAACCGGGAGATACCCAGGACGGCCAGATGACATTTTAGCCGGCAGATAAATAAAAAAACGCCGCAGAAATGCCAATAGCTTTCCTGCGGCGGGACGGAACAAACGGCAAACGCAATCGTTTTCCATCCAAAAACTAGTCTGCCTGCCGAAAACCGAATTATACGCGATATGCGGATATAACGATAAAACTTTTCCTGAAAAGATTGAAGTTTTCGTCCGGATTCGATACAATGGATCTGAAACGGATAGGAGGTTCTGAAAATGGATTATGTGGGATTAAAATGCCCTGTCTGTGGAAAGGCATTTACAAAAAATGACGATATTGTCGTTTGCCCTCAGTGTGGTGCACCCTACCACAGGGCTTGTTACGAAAAAGCTGGAAAATGTGTTTTTGAGGATCGCCATGGGACCTCCTTTGCCTGGTCTCCTCCCCGCAGGGAAGCGGAAAGTGAAAGCGAAACGAAGCGCTGCCCGCGCTGCGGCGCGCCAAATCCTTCCAAGGCGCTTTTCTGTTCGCACTGCGGCCAGCCTTTTTCCGAAGACGGCGGTGCTGCCGGCCAGCAGCCAAATGGGAATCCGCGTGCAGCGGGTGGAACGCCGCCGTATGGCAGAGTGCCTTACAGCGGGAACCCTGCCCCGGGAGGATATCCGCCCGGAAGCGGCCCTATGCCGTTCCAGTTTGATCCGATGGGCGGTGTCAACCCAAAAGATACGATCGGCGGAGTTCAGGCTGTTGATATGGCAAAAATGGTGCAGAATAATACCCAGTATTATCTGCCGGTCTTTGTGAATCTGGATCACTTTCGGAGGAATCGGTTCAATTTTTCCTCTTTCCTTTTCCCAGGGCTCTGGATGCTTTACCGCAAACAATACAAAGCCGGGGCGCTTCTCTCTTTCCTGATGGGTGCCATGCTGTTTTTTTACCTGTATGTCTGGCAGTATTTTTCATATCCTATTTATCTGAGACTTTTAGCTCAGATCGGCGTTTCAGATGTGGGAGCAGCTCTGACGAATGCGCAGAGAATGCAGATGGCTAATCTCCTTGCTTCCCTGCCGAACCAGCAGATGCTGCTGTTTATGGTTCCCTTCTTTATCCTTCTTGCTCGCTTAGTTGTCCGGCTGATTATTGGTTTTCTGGCTAATCGGGTTTATATGAAGTATTGTCTGGGGAAAGTACATTCCATTCATCAAACCTGTGCATCTTCTGCGGAAGCCGACATTCATTATCAGGAAGAAGGCGGCGTCAATGCTGCGCTGGCAACCGGCCTGGGGCTGTGTTTCCTGTTCCTGTATTTCGTCATTTTCCCTCAGGTGCTGTAGCGGTCAGAATTCAAAATAAGGAGCGGTATACTTCATGAAAGTCACCAAAGCGGTTATCCCGGCGGCCGGCCTTGGAACACGGGTCCTTCCTGCAACAAAGTCCATGCCGAAAGAAATGCTTCCGATTGTCGACAAACCTGCCATTCAGTATATCGTGGAAGAAGCGGTCCATTCCGGAATCACAGATATCCTGATTATCACCAACCGCGGCAAGGGCCTAATCGAAGATCACTTTGACCGTGTCCCCGAGCTGGAAGCGCGCCTGGCCAACAAAGGGCCGGAAAAACAGAAGATCCTGGATGAGATCATTGAAATCGCACACAAGGCAAATATTTATTTTGTCCGGCAGAAAGAAACCCGCGGCCTCGGCCATGCGGTTGGCTGTGCGCGTTCGTTTGTGGGGGACGAGCCGTTTGCCGTCCTGTACGGGGACGACGTCATTATTGGGAAAGACCCGGCATGCTCCCAGCTGATCCGCGCATATGAAGAATACGGAAAAAGCGTTGTGGGTGTCAACCGTGTTTCGAAAGAGGATATCTCAAAATACAGTTCTCTGAAGGTGGAACCTCTGCATGACAACCTGTTCCGTTGCACCGACATGATCGAAAAGCCTGCGCCGGATCAGGTCATGTCCCTGTATTCCATCCTCGGGCGCTGTGTGCTTACGCCGGATATTTTCGATATTCTGGATAAAACTCAACCAGGGGCGGGCGGCGAAATCCAGCTGACCGATGCGATGCGCACCCTTGCAAGGCGTGACGGAATGGTGGCAGTCGCCTTTACAGGCAAACGGTATGATATGGGCAATAAACTCGGCATTATGAAAGCGCAGGTTGAAGTTGCCCTTCAGCATCCCGAAATCGGAGTGCAGTTCCGGGCCTACTTAAAAGAATTGAGCAAAACTCTGTAAAAAATCCCCGGCTTTGTTCCGGCAGGCACCTTTCGAAGAAAATCTGCCCTTGACGAAAATCCGCTCGGCTGGTATAATAAATAAGTTGAGCTGTCATTTTTCGGCGGCTCTGTCCTTGCCCCTGGAAAAGGGGCCTTATGTCCAAAAGGAGGTGCAATTATGGCTGAAAAACAAAATTCTTATGAAACCGTGTTTATCCTTTCCACCAAACTTGGCGAAGAAGGGATCGCTGCGACCATTAAAAAGTTTAAGGAATTGATCGAAGCAAACGGGACGGTCGACAATGTTGACGAATGGGGAAAACGCAGGCTGGCTTATGCGATCAACAAAGAAACAGAAGGTTATTATACGCTGATTAGCTTTACCAGTTTACCGGAATTTACTGCAGAACTCGACAGAGTTTATAACATTACCGACGGTGTTCTCCGTTCTTTGACGGTTAAAAAAGAACCGTCCAAGCATCCGGAGCAAAAGACTGAGGAAAAGAAGGATGCGTGACCTGAATTGCTGAATGTTGCTGTGTTAATGGGAAGGTTGGTAGCCGATCCAGAACTTCGTCATACGCCGAACGGCGTTTCGGTCACCAGTTTTACCCTTGCGGTTGACCGTTCCTATGTCAAGGCAGGCGGAGAGCGCCAGACCGATTTTATCGACATTGTGGCATGGCGGAACACGGCCGAATTTGTCTGCAAGTATTTTCACAAAGGGCAGCTTGCCGCCGTCCAGGGATCCATTCAGACCCGGTCTTATACCGATCGGGCGGGCAACAAGCGCAAAGCCTTTGAGATTGTGGCAGATAACGTTCATTTCGCCGAGCCGAAGCGCGAAAGCGCCCAGCCGGCTGCCCGTCCTGTCCAATCGGGAAGCAGCAGTGAAACGGCGTCTGCCGCTCCGCAGGATGAAAAGTCTGCACCCGCCTATTCCAGCGGAGATACCGGCGATTTTGAAGAAATACCAACGGATGATGATTTGCCGTTTTAGTTTTAATTGAAAAGATTGATTGTGAGAGGAGAGAGATTATGGCTGATAATAGAAGCGACCGGCAGGAAAGGCCCCGCAGATACAACGGCCGCAAGGGCCGCAGGAAGGTCTGCAGTTTTTGTGTGGATAAAGTCGATACGATTGATTATAAAGACGTGGCCAAACTGCGCCGTTTTATTTCTGAAAGGGCAAAGATTCTGCCCCGCAGGGTAACAGGTACCTGTGCCCATCATCAGCGGGAACTGACCATTGCCATCAAGAGAGCGCGTCATTTGGCGCTTTTGCCGTTCAGCAGTGACTGATTACGGTAAGCGGGCTTTTTCTGCTTAATTTGAAGAATTTTAGGACCGCCGCAGCTCATAAAGCTGCGGCGGTCCCTTTTCCTTTGTCTTGAGCGGTCCGGAAAAAAATTTTGAAAAAGTTGCTCTCTGCAGGGCAATTTTTTCCCGTTTTTACGGGTACTATGAGAGGATGTTTCCGGAAACAAAACGGATGGCCCGCATTCTGACATTTGTCATGAAAAAAGTCTGACGTTTGGCACTTACTTCCGCAAGATTTCCTGTGTTACAATAGATCCGGAACGACAAGAGGAGGGATTTGAATGGTTATCAAAGTGCAGGATCTTGTAAAACGGTACGGAGACTTGCTGGCGCTGGATCATCTTTCGCTGAATGTTGAAGAAGGCGAGGTACTCGGTCTTCTGGGTCCAAACGGATCGGGGAAGACGACCGCCATTAACTGTATGCTGTCCCTGTTAGAATATGATAAAGGCTCCGTTGAAATCTTCGGGAAGCCCATGGCGCCGGATGCGTACGATATTAAAAAAGATATCGGCGTCGTTATGCAGAACGTAGCCGTGTTTGACGAGCTGACGGTTCTTGAAAATATCGACTATTTCTGCGGCCTCTATGTCCGGGACAGGGAAAAGCGGAAGCAGCTTGTAAAAGAGGCCGTCAGCTTTGTCGGTTTGGATGATTTTCAGAATTTCCGGCCGAAAAAACTGAGCGGCGGTCTGCTCCGCCGGTTGAATATCGCCTGCGGGATTGCCCATAAACCCAAATTGATCTTTTTTGACGAGCCAACGGTCGCAGTTGACCCGCAGAGCCGGAATAATATTCTTGAAGGTATCCAGCGGCTGAACCGTGAAGGTGCCACCATTGTGTATACTTCCCATTATATGGAAGAAATCGAGCAGATCTGTTCCCGAATTGTGATTCTGGATAAAGGCGCGGTTATCGCCGACGGCACCAAGGAAGAATTAAAAGATATGATCTCGCTCGGTGAGACCATCACGGTGGAAAGTACGGACATCCAGCCGGAGTACGCCGAAGAGATGCGGCGGATTCCGGGTGTCGTCTCTGTGGAAAACGGAAACGGGCGGCTGGTTGTCAAGTCTGAAAAGAACAGAAATAATCTTGAAAATGTCCTTGAATTTCTGAAAAAACATTCAGTAGCCTATGGCAGAATTTATACCGAACTGCCTACGCTGAACGACGTTTTTCTGGAATTGACCGGCAAAGAGCTTCGGGATTAGGGGGGCGGAAAAATGTTTCAGCATATCTATATCAACCGGCTCAAGTGCATTCTCCGTGACCGGACGCTTGTTTTCTGGACCCTCGTTTTTCCCATTGTTTTAGCCGTGTTTTTTAAGATGGGTTTTTCTAACCTGATTACGGCTGAATCTTTTCACCCGTTCCCGGTGGCGGTTGTAAACGACAGCGCCTATCAGAAGAACGAATCGTTCCGGTCCACGCTGAAAAGCGTGTCCGAAGGGAAGGAACGCCTTTTTATTCTGACTGAAACGACAAAGGAAACGGCTGAAAAGCTTCTGGATGATCACAAAATATTCGGTTACCTTACCGTAGGGCAGAAAATCAGCGTTACCGTTCAGAACACGGGATTTGAGCAGAGTATCCTCCGCTCTTTCGCGGACAGCTATATGCAGACTGCTTCCGCCGCAGGGTCCATCCTGTCCTCCAATCCGTCGGCGGGGAAGAAGCTGGCTGAGAGCCTGAAAAAACAGCTGGAATACACCCGGGAAACATCGGGCGGCAGTGCGCCTCCCGACAAAACTCTAAACTATTTTTATTCGCTGATTGGTATGGCGTGTCTGTACGGCGGCGTTTGGGGCCTGAAAGAGGTCAATGATATTCAGGCCAACCTTTCGGAGCGCGCAGCGCGAGTGAACCTTGCTCCAGTTCATAAGCTGAAAATGTTTACTACCAGCATGTGTGCTTCCCTTACCGTCCATTTTTCGGAAATCCTTGTTTTCCTTCTTTTTCTCCGCTATTGCCTGAATATTGGGTTTGGCACAAAAACGTGGCTTGTGATCCTTACTTCTTTTGTTGGAAGCATGGTTGGGCTTGCGTTTGGCGCATTTGTGGGCGCTGCGGTGAAAACGGACAGCGAAGGGATCAAAACAGCCGTTCTGTTTGGCTCCAGTATGCTTGGCTCGTTTTTGGCCGGAATGATGTATCAGGATATGAAGTACATTATTTCGCAGAACGCCCCGATTATCGGTTATTTAAACCCCGTCAACCTTCTGACGGATTCCTACTACTGCCTGTATTATTACAGCACCTATTCCCGCTATGCGCTGAACATGGTTTTGCTCTGCGCCTTTGTCCTTTTGTTTGGCACCTTTACCTATTTCATCATCAGGAGGCAGAAGTATGCAAGTCTTTAAGCTGTGCATGAAAATCTTCAAGCGGAATCTTCCGGACATGATGATTTACATGATCATCTTTCTGCTTATCGCGGTTGTAGTGTCTTTTTCCAATCAGACAGTTTCAGAGAGCATTTACTCCGATGAAAGAACAGACGTGGCATTTTTTAGTTCGGAAAATACCCCGCTGGTGAAAGGGCTGAAACAGGAACTGGCCAAATCCGTGAATTTTGTGGATCTTCCCGACCAGACCGAAGCGCTCCAGGACGCACTGTATTTCCGCAAAGTCCGCTGTATTTTTCGTATTCCAAAGGGCTTTACGGAGCAGTTCCTGCGCGGGGAGAATGTCAAGATCGAAACAACAACCGTGCCGGATTCTTACAGCGAAACATATGTCAACCAGAAAATAGACCGTTATTTCAATACGGCACGCCTGTATCTCGACAGTCAGAAAGGAATTACGCAGACAGAGCTGGTTCAGCATCTGAAATCGGATTTGGCGCAGAACGCGCCCGTTACGCTGGAATCGCATCAGACAACGGGAGGCGGAAAAGGCTTTACCCTGTCTGACAGCAGTTACACTTCGTTTTATATCATATATCTTGCGTATGTGCTGCCGGCTATCCTGATTTCTGGCATCGGGACCATTATGGTGGTGTTTAACCGGAACCGTGACCTCAAGCGGCGCAGTTTCTGCTCTTCCTTTCCGGCGGGAAAATTCAATCGGCAGTTTCTGCTTGCCAACGGTGTATTTTCGCTGATTTGCTGGGTGGTTCTGCTGGTTCCCTGCGCCATTTTAGATCCCAAAAACTTTTTTACCGTCAACGCAGGATATATGGTTCTCAATTCTTTTGTATTTTTGCTGGGAACTGTGGCATTCAGCTTTCTGATTGGGAACCTGCTGAAAAATTTCAACGCGATTTCGGACGCCTGCAACATCTTTTCGCTGGGACCGTGCTTCATCGGCGGTGTGTTCATCAGCCAGCAGTATCTAAACAGCAAAGTCCTGAAAATCGCAAGTTTTACACCGACCTACTGGTATGTGCTGGCCAATAACCGGCTTACCAATCTTACCCGGTTCGATTATGCTTCCCTTGCGCCTTCGCTTTCCTGCATGGGGGTAGAACTGGCGTTTGCTTTCGCTTTCCTTGCGCTGGCTCTTGCCTCGGGAAAACAGGTTGCGTCCAGAGACTAGCCGGTTTTCCAGCTCAGGAATGATCTTCCCTGCCGGCGTCCCGAAGAATTTTTGCGGCAATGTCGTGATCCCCAGTCACAAGTGCAAGGAGCATCCGATAAACGGTTTCCGGCGACCGGTGAAAATTATCCTTCACCAGATTTGCCTGAGCCAGGTCGGGTACGTACAGGGAAAAGTCCATCAGGTCAAAATCGCCGCCCGAAATATGGCAGGTAACCCTGTAGCCGTGTTTTGCCGGCAGAATTTCCACTTTATTTTCCTTTTCCCGCTTCGCTTTGTCCAGCAGTCGAATGGCGGCGCGCAGTGCCTTTTGCCGGACGGCGGGCGGAAGTTCCGTGTCCAGCTGTTTGGAAATCATGCGGGCGGAGTCTCCGGCAGAGCAAAGCGAAAAATTTTCCCCGCTGAGCAGAATAATGCCTTTTTGAGCCATTTCTTCGACTGCATCCGTCACTTCAAAATAATTGGCAAGGCCGTTTTCAGTGATGATCTGGATTAGATCGTTCTTGGCAAGCGGCGCACCGACACTGGTCAGCAGGTAACAGATTAATATGCGGATTTCATCTTTGCTGCGGAGCCCTCCGGGTTCAACGCCGCCGGTAAAAGCGTCAAATTTCATACCGATCAAGCCTCCCTTTTTACCATTGTATCATGAACTGCGCTGTCCTGCAAAAGTCTTGTATCGCAACGAAAAAATCCAAAAGCAAAATTCCGTTCAATCGAAACGGAATATCACTTTTGGATTTAAATGGCGGAGAGGACGTGACTCGAACACGCAACACCTTAACGGTGCACTACATTTCCAATGTAGCTCCTTACCAATTAGAATACCTCTCCAACTGGTAAAACACGGTTTCTGTTGAAACAGCTTCTCTATTATACCGGAGTCATCGAAAAAAATCAACCCCCGCACGGCATTTTTTCTCAGTTTGTTTCAGATTCGAGGGCATCCTGCTCTTGCAAATCGGCGAAATCTGGTGTAAGATAAGATTCAGCAAAATAATAGCAATTACTGATTTTTGGAGGAGATAAATTGAAAAGAACATTGATTGCAGAACTCCACAAGAACATAGATGCCTTTCAAAGTCACACAGTTACCGTCTGCGGGTGGGTCCGTTCCGTCAGGGCGTCTAAGACGTTCGGCTTCATTGACCTGAACGATGGCAGCTGCTTTCAAGGCGTGCAGATCGTTTTTGAAGACGGGAAGGTTGACGATTACCGGGCTGCGTCGAAATTAAACGTCGGCTCCGCCATTTCCGTCAAGGGGATCGTCGTGGTAACGCCGCAGGCGAAACAGCCGTTTGAAATTCACGCTTCCTCCATCCAAACAGAGGGCGGATCTTCTCCGGACTATCCGCTGCAAAAAAAACGTCATACCACTGAGTACCTTCGGACAATGGCGCACTTGCGTCCCCGCACCAATTTGTTCAGCGCAGTATTCCGAATTCGTTCGGCGGCTGCGTATGCGATTCATCGCTTTTTTCAAGAGCGCAATTTCCTTTATGTCAACACGCCTCTCATTACAGGCAGTGACTGCGAGGGTGCGGGTGAAATGTTTACGGTGACTTCCTTTAATTTGGATTCGTTTCCCCATACGCCGGAGGGAAAAGCTGATTATTCGCAGGACTTTTTCGGGAAGCATACTTCCCTTACGGTTTCCGGTCAGTTGGAAGCGGAGTGTATGGCAATGGCCTTTGGCAGGGTTTATACGTTCGGGCCGACTTTCCGCGCCGAAAACTCTAATACGCAGCGCCACGCTGCGGAATTTTGGATGGTTGAACCGGAAATAGCCTTTGCCGATCTGAATGACGACATGGAACTGGCGGAAGCCATGATGAAATATGTGATTCGGTCCGTCATGGAGTCCTGTCCGGATGATATTGCGTTTTGCAGCCGCTTTGTCGATAAAGGCTTGCTGGAACGCCTGAACCGGGTAGCTGGCAATGATTTTGCCCGAATTTCTTATTCGAAGGCTGTTGAACTGCTGCAGAAAAATAACAGCCGGTTTGAGTATCCGGCAGAGTGGGGTGCCGATCTGCAGACTGAACATGAACGGTATTTGACAGAGCAGGTTTTCGGCTGCCCGGTCTTTGTGACCGACTACCCAAGGCAGATCAAGGCGTTTTATATGCGGCAGAATGATGACGGAAAAACGGTTGCGGCTGTTGATTTATTAGTCCCCGGTATCGGCGAAATTATCGGCGGCAGTCAGCGCGAAGAGCGGTTTGATGTTCTGAGCCGCCGGATGGACGAGCTGAACATGAATCAGAAAAATTATCAGTGGTATTTGGACCTCAGACGTTACGGTGGAGCAAAACATGCTGGCTTCGGTCTCGGCTTCGAACGGATGGTCATGTACCTGACCGGCATCACCAATATACGGGATGTACTGCCATTTCCGAGAACGGCGGGATCGGCGGAATTTTAGAAAGAATTTAGAAAGAATATAAGGAAAGGGTGCTTTCATTATGATGTGGAATGATAATCTGAAAATCGGTGTGCCAATGATTGACCGCGAACATCACGAGCTCTGTGACAGAATTGATCAGCTCTTTGCCGCATGCAATAAGGGGAAGGGCAGAGATGAAATTGTCAATACCGTTGAATTTTTGGAAAGTTATACCATCAAACATTTTGGAGATGAAGAAAGACTTCAGCACAGCTGCGGATACCCAAAAACAAAACAGCATAAGGCCATGCACGAGTATTTCAAATCAAAAAATTCGGAGCTGAAAAAGGATTTGACCGAAAACGGAGCAAGCTTGGCAACCATTTCAAAAACCAATTATTTTTTAATGAACTGGCTCCTGAACCATATCCAGAAAGTGGACAGCGAACTGGCGCAATATGTAAATCAGTAAGACTTTTTTCCTTTTGTCCGATTTTCTTAGAATATGAGAAGATCTTCTGCTCAGATTGCAGGAAAAATTGCAGGAATATGAAATTTAGCTTGCATTTTTTGCTTTAATATATTAATATAGACGTGTGCTTGTGCATTTTTTGCAATTTGATCGAAGGAGATGCTCATTTGTTAGATTTTACACTGATGCCGAAGCCGCAGCTTGAAGAAAAGAAAAGAGAACTTGAGGACGCTTACCGCGTGTTTGAGGGTAAACACTTGAAACTGAATATGGCCCGTGGAAAGCCCGGAGTAGAACAGCTGGCCCTTTCTGGGCAGATGCTGAATGAATTGAATTCTTCCTCCAGCTTTCTTGCTTCCACGGGAGATGATTGCCGAAACTATGGTTTGCCGGATGGCCTGCCGGAAATGCGACGCCTGTTTGCGCAGATGATGGATGTGGATGCCGGCCATGTTATTGTTGGCGGAAACTCCAGCCTGAATATGATGTTTGACACTGTTTCATGCGGCATGACGCACGGCTTTGCCGGGTGCGAGCCATGGGGCCGGCAGGAGCACCTCAAGTTCCTGTGCCCATCGCCTGGCTACGACAGGCATTTTGCTGTAACGCAGTATTTTGGCTTTGATTTGATCACAGTTCCCATGACCTCCAATGGACCGGATATGGATATTGTTGAAAAATATGTGCAGGATCCTTCGGTCAAGGGAATCTGGTGTGTCCCCAAATACCAGAATCCAATGGGAATCACATTTTCGGATGAAACAGTCCGGCGTTTTGCCAGGCTGAAACCGGCCGCAAAAGATTTCCGAATCTTTTGGGACAATGCCTATTGTGTCCATGACCTGACAGATACGCCGGATCAGTTGCTTAGCCTATGGAATGAATGCGAAAAAGCGGGCAGCCAGGAAATGGTTTTTTACTTTGCGTCCACCAGTAAAATAACGTTTCCGGGAGCCGGCGTGTCTGCCATGGCCGCTGCTGACGGAAATCTTTCGGATATTCGGAAGCATTATTTTTATCAGACGATCGGTCCGGATAAGTTGAACCAACTGCGCCATATTTCCTTTTTGAAAGATTTAAAAGGAGTCAAGGCGCAGATGGCAAAACACCGCGAAATTATAGCTCCAAAGTTCCGGGCTGTTCTGTCCAAACTTGACTCTGAACTTTCCGGAAAAAATGTTGGCAAATGGACGAAGCCGAAGGGCGGATATTTTATCAGTGTCGATGTGATGCCTGGCTGCGCAAAACGGGTCGTTTCCTTATGCGGAAAAGCCGGTGTGAAGCTGACGGGCGCGGGTGCTACATATCCTTATGGAGTGGATCCGCAGGACAGTAACATCCGTATTGCGCCGACCTATCCGCCAGTGAATGAGCTGAATCAGGCGATGTCTCTCTTTTGTGTCTGTGTTCAGCTGGCGGCGGCTGAAAAGCTCCTGAAAAAATAGACTCGGATCTTTCAAATGCGATCTAAACAAAGAGCTGAAAAATATGCCTTGAAACGGCTTTTAAAAGCCCGATCAAGGTATATTTTTTAACACTTTTTGGAAGAATCATTTTGAAATCACTCCGTATCTTTATGAAATAAATTCAATCATAACAAATCGGAATTAGGTCCACCATATTGTGTGATAATAATGTTTGCAAGCTTTGGGTTGGTATTTTTAATTTTTACGGGATGCTGGAGTCTTTTCACATAAGTCCACATATCATTTGTCCTCCTTTGATAATTCCCAGGGCCATGGATTGGAAATCCACGCCCAGCGGCTGGCTGTCTGCGGGGTTTCATTTAATGGGCCATAGGCCGCCTCATATTTTTCAATTAGCTGTTGAGTACTCTGACGGTATTCTTCCAGCTTTTTGCCTGTTTCACAATCGCCGGGATGTGAATCCAGAAACAAATGCAGCTCAAGCATGGCAAACCGATTGGCCGTAATCTGCTGCATCAGCTTTTCCTGATCGGTCATTTTGAAGCGCCTCCCCCTAAAAAAGGCTTGTCAAGGTCGGGAAAGAGTGTACCGCGCTCCAGGCCAATTTCAGGCGGATAGAGCTCCCCAGACTGCTGAAACGGGATATAGACCATTGCAACCGGTGTATTTTTCGGAAAAGGCTCAGGATTTTTCATGCAGCCTTTTTCGGTATATTCCGAAAGCATTGAATTTTCCATAGAAGTGGAAACCTTCATCACTTTTTCTCCTTTCGTTCGTGCAGAATATTTTGAATTGTAAATTCATCCCCATAATATGCCGAAAGGATTTATTCCGTGCCGTTCCATTTTTGCGGTTTTCTGTCGACTTGCCCCGAAAAGGCTGTAATTTATTTCCACTGCCTTGCGCCGGAAATGTGAAGACAGCGCAGGCAGCTGAATGAGTAGCTGTTTAGAGAACGTTTTTTCGTATCGAAAGTATGTGCTGCTACCTGAAGTTCGCCGGCAAATAAAGAAATAACGACAAGCGTATGGTAAAAATGACCGTCTTTGTCTCCTAACTGTACCAGATCGCCAGGCTGAATTCCGTTAGGCCCCGTTTCTTTGGCAAACGGACCGGAAGAATGGTTGGAGATCAAAAAACGATACAGGTATTCCACTCCGCTCCAGGAAGCGGTACGGTCTTCCGGACTTTTATAGTACCAGCCGTATACCGGTGCAAAATTCATAATACCGCAGCCTGCAAAAACACACTGTGAAGCAAAGCTGGTGCAGTCACCGCCCATTCCATCAAAATTCAGGAATCGTGGGTTTCGCTTCAAAGCCCAGGTTTGGGCATAATTTACCGTGTTTTCTGCCTGATAAGGAATTTGAGTAAGCGTTGAAAATCCCTCCCGTGCGATGTCTAATCGTTCAAAAATCCAGACTTGTATATTTTTATTAATTGCTATAAAATATATAGGTATTCTGTTGCCTATTTTGTTTTTGGAGATGTGGTATGTCAAGCAAAGCAAAAAGCAGTTTTGGAAAAAAATTGTTTGTTTTTTTAACTCTAGCTTTTTCAGCAGGATTTCTGCTTTACTTTTTATTTTCAAACAATGGGGTAGAGACGATCGGAAAAATCCTCTCCACGCTGCAATTGGGATGGTTCATTTTGGCTTTGGCGGCTGCCGGCGCTTGTTGGTTGCTGGAAGCCGCTACTTTGCATATTATCTGCCGGCACCTTCACAAAAACTGGAATTTTCAGCAGTCATTTACAGTAGGGATGACGGGCCTTTTATACAGTGCCATAACTCCGTCTGCCACGGGAGGACAGCCGATGCAGATTTATACAATGCACAGCATGGGAATGGAGACCGGCGTGGCATGTTCTGTTGCAGTGGTTAAAACGATTGTATATCAAATCGTCATGGTATTTTATGCTCTTATTATGGTCATTGCCAAACTGCATTATTTTCAGACAAATGTCAGTAATTTTTCTTTTATTACCGTGCTGGGCTTGTTTGCCAACAGCATTTTTATCGCGACTGTTTTTTTATTTATGATCAGCGAAAGACTGACGGATCGAATTCTTCGGGCGGTAATTCACCTTCTGCATAAGGTGAAGCTGTGCCGCCACCCGGAGGAGCGTTACCAAAAAATTCACAATGAGCTTCAGCTGTTTCATGATGCGAACAAGATAATGGGAAATTCCGTGCAACTCTATCTGTCTGCCGCAGGGCTTACTTTGGCGCAGATTACACTGAACAGCCTGATTCCATATTTTATTTACCGCAGCTTTAATCTGCGCGGCGCGCATGTTACCACCATGATAGCCGCCCAGGTTTTTGTGGCAATGGTCTCGGCTTTTGTTCCGCTCCCGGGCTCTACCGGCGGAGCAGAAAGCTGCTTTTACTTGTTCTTTGGGCCTTACTTTAAGTCTTCTATCTGGCCGGCTGTTTTGCTGTGGCGCATCATAACTTATTATTTTAATATCTTGTTCGGAGGTATTTTTGCTTATTTTGGGAACAGATATTTCAAGCGAAGCACACAAAAAAAGCTGGAAAAGTAAACAAACGCCCCTGCAAGGATTGACAAAGTGCGTAAAGATGATATACTTTATCTGTACTAATTAAAATAATACAGTAAATACAGACTTGCGAGGTGAGAGGGAATTGTTTTCGCTGGATTATACGAACAGACAGCCCATCTATGAGCAGTTGTACCAATCTATTACTCAGATGGCCGCCACCGGGGTGCTAAAAAAGGGAGAGCCGCTGCCCAGTGTGCGTTTGCTTGCCCAGCAGCTGGGGGTCAATCCGAACACGGTGCAAAAAGCCTACGCTATGCTGGAACGGGATGGGATTATTGGTTCCCTGCCCGGGAAGGGGTCGTTTATTTCAAACGATGTCACGGCACTGGAACGGCAGAAGAAATTGATTGAAGAAAGACTCCGGGAGGCTGTCCGGAGCGCAGTCGGCTGCGGGATCACCCGTGAAGAGATCCTAGAACAGGTAACAGCCGTATTTCAGGAAAGGGGAGAACCAGAATGATCAAAGCGAAAGAACTTGTAAAGACCTTTGGGTGCAAAGCGGCATTGGATCACATGTCGTTTTCCATTGACGGCGGATCAATTTTTGGTCTCGTCGGTTCCAACGGTGCCGGAAAATCCACATTTTTACGCACATTAGCAGGGGTTTACCGGCCGGATGGAGGCGAACTTTTAGTAGACGGTGAACCGACATTTGAAAATTCTCGGATTAAAGGGCGGATTTGCTTTATTCCCGATTATCCATATTTTATACCGCAGTCAACTCCCTTGGAGATGGGGACATTTTTGTCCAAAATTTATCCCCGGTGGGATTGGAGCATGTTTCAGAAACTGAACCGGATTTTTCCGATCGGTGCTAAGAAGAAAATTTCCACCATGTCGAAAGGGATGCAGCGGCAGGCGGCGCTGATCTGCGCACTTTCTGCCCGGCCGGATTATCTTTTGATGGACGAAATTTTCGACGGCCTTGACCCTGTAATGCGTCAGTTGCTGAAGAGGCTGATTTCCGACGAGGTTTCCAGCCGAAAAATGACGGTAATTATTGCGTCTCATAATCTGCGCGAACTGGAGGATTTTTGTGACCATATCGGCCTGTTCCATAAGGGAGGGGTCCTGTTTGAAAAAGATATTGATGAACTGAAACTTGGTATCTGCAAGGTTCAGGCTGCATTTAAACCGAATATACCGGGCGAGGAAGCGTTCGCGCCGCTAAATATCGTTAAATGGGAAACACACGGGTCGCTGGTCAGCCTGGTTGCGCGCGCAGGACGCGAAGAAGTCCTGCAAAAAGTCAATTCGCTCCATCCGGTATTTTCGGAGGTCCTTCCGCTTACGCTGGAAGAAATCTTTATCTGTGAAATGGAGGCGGTTGGTTATGATATCGACAACATCCTTGCGTAGCCGTGGATCGGAATGGAAACAGACGTATTTCTGGACGATGAAAAAGAACAAAGGAATGCTGTTTCTCCTGACAGCCCTCATGTTTGTGTCACTGCCGGTCAGCTGCATGATTTCTTTATCGAACTGGAAGAATTCTGCGTCCGGCGAAAGTTCGTCGGTACAAACTCTTGCCAATGATTTTACGCATTTGTTCAATACGCTGCTTTCGCTGACAACTGTACCGCTTATTTTGCTTTTTGCGCTGATCCTTTGCGTCACTCTATTTGGATATATGCAGAAAAAGCGCAGCGTCGATCTGTTCCATTCCCTTCCGGTTGGGCGGGCTCCGCTGCTCTTAGGGCGCTGGTGCACCGGGCTGACGGTTTTGTTTGCTCCGCTGCTGATTTGCTTTGTGGCTTTGGGTATTATTGCACAGGCGTATGGTATTGCGGGGACGTTTGCAGGCTTGGCACCAAAATTTTTGTGGGTGCTGCTGATGGGTACATCGGCGTTTACTTTTTCCGTGCTTATGGCTGTATGCAGCGGAACAACTTTTGATACGATGATTTCCATTGTGGGTGTGAATATCGGATATCCGCTTTTTATTTTATGTATTTTTAATTATATTCAGGTTATCCTGCCGGGGGTTCATATTGATTTGGGTGACAATCTTACCATTGTTACGCTGCTGGCTCCGTTTGCGGCGCCCTTTCTGCCATTCATGGAGAGTGATATGACAACATCGTCACTGTATCCCACGTTCTACCTTGTATGGTGGATTTTACTTACAGTTCTTATGCTGGTGGGTTCTGTGCGGCTGTACCAAAGGCGCAAGAGTGAATCGGCGGAAGACACATTTGCTTTTCGGATTCCCAAAATGGTTATCCGCTTTTTGATTACGGCTGTCGGCGGTTTTGGCCTCGGTTTGCTGATGGATCCGAACGGAGGCATTCTGTTTTATCTTGGTGTGTTTATTGGTTCCATTTTGGCCCATGTGGTGGTGGAAGCGCTGTATTCCCGCGGTTTCCGGAATATGAAAAAAAGCATGGCATGGTATGGAATATATGCAGCGTTTTTCTTCGCCTTTTACGGAATTTTGGCGACAGGTTTCTTTGGTTATGATACTCGTATGCCAAATGCAGATGATGTTGCCAGCGTCGTGATTCAATCGGGGTATAACAGCGAAGTCAGTGGATTTGGCTGCCAGGAGGTGTACAGCCAGAGTGGTCAGTCCATTGCACAGATTGCGCCGGTTTTAACAAAACCAGCCGATATCCAAAAGGCCGTCAGTGTTCATAAGGACATTGTAGATTTATACCGGAAAGAGGGATATCCCTATCGGCTGAAAGGTAACTGCGGATGTGAGACCACCTTCACTTATCACCTGAAAAACGGTAAAACCTTTCAGCGGATATATAAGTATTATGATTTTCAGGCGCAGCCGGAACACACGTCAAGAATGAAAAGTATTATAAAGAAAATCGCAGATTTGACAGATTACAAAAGTGGGCGCGATGCAATTTTTTATGTAGATCCGGAGGATGTCGCCAGTATGACTTTCCAGCTTCCCGCCGATGAAAAGACCGGTCAGACCACCGCGATAACCGATGAAACGGAAAAAGAAGAGCTTTTCTCAGCTCTGAAACAGGATTTTTCGGAAAACAAAATAAATTATTCTTCTGAGGAAGAAAACAATCTGCTTGTGGAGTTTAAACTTACATTTCGTGATCAAATACCGGTAAAAGACAGCCGCCTGAAGATATTGGTTGGCGGGTACAAAGGAAAGATCAACTTGTATGAAGGAAGCTATTCAATTTACGATACAAATAGCTCCGCGTATCGCATCCTGAAAAAGTGGGAAGAAAAGAATCAGGCTCGTTAAAATTTTGGCTGTAAGTCAGTCATGAAAAGGAGAAATCTCCCAAATAGAAAATGCGGGAGGCCAGGATTTTAAAATCCTGGCCTCCCGCACACATATTCCAGAGAATCGAAAATATTTTCAGTTCCGTTTTATATTGGATGCAACTTCTTCCGCGTAAGTCTTCATAGCCGAAAGATCATCTTCTGTGGGCATAAAATTAACACGCAGACCATCGCCGATAAATTTGAATTTCAAGTGCTGCAGCCGGTCTTTCATCATGGGAACCGCTTCGCCGCTCCAGCCATAGGAACCAAAGGCTCCTGCCGGCCGGCCATGAGTATTGATGGCATCCACACTGGCCAGCATATCCCACACAATTTTCGGCGCATCGCGGTTGATGGTGCAGGATCCGGTCAAAACGGCGTCCGCTGAATTGATCATCGAAACAGTTTCGTCAAAGGGTGTGGATACAATATCATCCACGCGGACGTCCAGATCGTTTTTTTCCGAAAGTGCATCCCGGGCAGCCTCTGCAAGTCTGCGGGTATATCCGTAAGCGGAGGCGTAGAAAATGCCAACCAGCTTTTTGGGATGTGCCGCCGGCGTACTCCATTTGCGGTACAGCGCTTTACATTTTTCAATGTTTTCTGTCAGGCAGGGTCCGTGACTTGGGCATACCAGCTGAGCCGGCAACTCTTTGATTTTTTCCAGGCCAGACAAAACATAGGGCTTGAATGGCCCGAAAATTCCCTGATAATAATATGAAAACTCATCCCAATATTTTTCCGGGTAATGGATCGTTGTGTCCATCATGGTGGGTTCACAGTAATGGCAGCCCAGAAAATCGCAGGTAAACAAGGTCTTTTGCTGCGGCATCCACGTGAACATGGAATCTGGCCAGTGCAGGAGTGGAGCAATGATGAATTCCAGAGAGCCATCTCCGTAGTCTAGTTGGTCACCCTGTTTAACCACAACACATTTGAAATCACGGTTTGTAATCCGTTTCAGGCACTTTGAAGCATGCATGGTGCAGTAGACCGTGATATTGGGATTCAGCGCCAAAAGTTTCGCCACACTTCCGGAATGATCCGGTTCTGTGTGATTCATTATCAGGCAGTCAATTTTGGAAAGGCTGATAATACTCTGAATATTTTTCAGATATTCATCAAAAAAATCCGAATGTACCGTGTCAATCAGAATATTCTTTTTCCCGGTGATCAGATATGCATTGTAGCTTGTCCCAAACTTCGATTCCATAATAATATCGAAAACGCGCAGACCGGGATTCAGAACGCCGACGGAGTAAATATTTTCTCTTAGTTTAATTGCGCCCATAATCCAGTTTAAACTTCCTTTGCAAGATTTATTCTTCTGAAAATGAGTCTTTCCCTGCTCCGCATTCCGGGCAGACCCAGTCGTCCGGCAAGTCCTTGAAATCCGTCCCTGGTTTTACCCCGTGTTCCGGATCGCCTACGGCAGGATCATATACATAACCGCAGACTTCACAAACATATTTTTTCATGACAGACCAGCATCTCCTTCTCATTTTATATTCATGAACATTTCCTTTTCCAGTATAAGAAGATCAGTCGGTTTTGTCAACCGAATTCATAAGACAACTGCAGCGCAGATCATCCAGTATTTCGCATAAATTGGCAGGGAAGACAGAGCAGCGCTGGAGCTGGCACGCCAGGTTCAAAACCTGCAAAAGGTTGCGTGAAACATATTGGTTGGTACACTCTCCGCTCTCTTTCCAGATACGAATTCCATATCCGTCCCGGTAATTGCCAAAGACGTAATATTTTAAACAAATACCGGGGAAATCAACGCTTCCAATGAATTTGACCATCTTCCACATCTCCTCAATTAGTGAATTAATTTCACAATTTAATTTGTAATATAATGTTAATTCATTAATGGGAAATAATCAAGTACAAAAAGGGGCTTTTTGGAAGAATCTTTTCCAATTCACAAGATGTATAGAAAAAAAAACTGTTTAATTTAGATATTGTATCCTCAGTTTTCGAAATTATTTTATACGGAAATAAATCTCACATACAGTATAAATAGATTATTAAAACAGCGCAAAGAACCCCGAGAATGGAACCGACGATCGTATCCGATGGATAATGCACAAAAAGAAAAATTCGGGAAAATGCAATGAAAAACGCAAGTACAATCGCTATAAAGCCAAGCCGGCGATCCGCAATGCACAGGATCGTGGCTGCCGCAAAAGAGGTGGCAGAGTGGCCTGAAGGGCAGGAATATCCTCCGGGAGTATGAATCAGCAGGGGCTTGCCCGGATATGCGACAAATGGCCTGGGCCGCCCGATAATCGGTTTGAGGATCTGACTGATTAAGTGAGCGAGGGCGATTGAAAAGAAGAGCATCAGAGCGAATCGCTTGGCGTGCCAGCGGAATCCAAGAAAAAAAGCGAAAGCAAGCCAGACAACACCTGCGTTTCCCATCCGGGATAAAAATTTAAAGAAACAATCGGTGAACCGATTGTGAAAATGATCTTGAATATAATTTAAAATCACGACGTCCATATAGTTTCCTCCGCCAGGTTATTGTAAATTTATTATACCATATTTTTGCGCATTTGCGAATATACTTAATTAAAAAACAGGGGATGATGTGATTGGAATGGCAGAGCCTGTCAAAAGAAGACTGCGCAAAAAAACTGGGAACCAGCCTGAGCGCTGGGCTGACCGAAAGGCAGGCTTCACAGCGTCTGCGTGACTGCGGTGCCAATGAACTGGCTTCACCCCCAAAAAAGAGTTTGCTGGCGCGCTTTTTTGCACAGTTTGCCGATTTTATGGTTATAATCCTGCTTATAGCGGCGGGAATTTCTTTTGTCACGTCGTATTTGCAGCATGATCGGGACTACATAGATTCCATAATTATTCTGTCCATTGTCATTGTCAATGCCATTACGGGCGTGGTGCAGGAAAGCAAGGCAGAAAAGGCTCTGGAAGCACTTAAAAAACTTTCCAGTCCGCAGGCGCGGGTCATTCGGGAGGGCAAGGAAAAGATTGTTCCAGCCGCGCATCTGGTGCCGGGCGATCTGGTGGTGCTGAAAGCCGGCGACCTTGTCCCTGCTGACCTGCGCGTAACCGGGGCGGTTAATCTTAAAGTTGAAGAAAGCGCTTTGACTGGAGAAAGCCTCTCTGCCTACAAAACGGCCGATGAAGTTTATCCAAAAGCAACCCCTTTGGGTGACCGGCACAATCTTCTGTTTTCTGCCACAGCGGTTACCGCGGGTCACGGCCGGGGGACTGTTGTAGCGACGGGCATGAATACACAGGTGGGGCATATCGCGCATCTGATCGGAAGCCAGTCCGCTCCTCAGACCCCGCTTCAGCGCAAACTGGGGCAGACGGGGCATGTCCTCGGGATCGGTGCCCTGGTAATCTGCCTCGTGATTTTTCTGATGGGACTGTTCCAGCATGTGCAGCCGCTGGAGATGTTCCTGATTGCGATCAGCCTTGCGGTAGCCGCGATTCCGGAGGGCCTTCCGGCGGTCGTAACCATAACGCTGGCAATCGGAGTGCGCCGTATGGCCGCAAAGCGTGCAATTGTCCGCCGGATGCCTGCGGTGGAAACTTTGGGCAGCGCCAGTGTCATTTGTTCCGACAAAACGGGGACCCTGACCCAAAATCGCATGACAGTCGTTGAACTGTGCGGGGCAGACGGAGAACTGCCCAAAGATTCGCCGGGAGGACATAAACTGCTTCGCCTTGCTGCTCTATGCACAAACTGCGAGATTGAGGGAAAGAAGATCCGCGGCGATCCGACCGAAGCCGCCATCCTGCGTGCTGTTCCTCTTTCCGTAATTGCTTCCGATTTGCAGAAATATCCCCGTGTTTTGGAGATCCCGTTTACCAGTGAACGGAAAATGATGACAACCGTTCACCGGATACCGGGGGGAGCCTATCGGGTAGTAACCAAAGGGGCACCGGATCTTCTTTTTGCACGCTGCACAAACTGCAGGGATGCACCAAGGCAGAATGAACTTATGGCTTCCAGGGCTCTTCGCGTTTTAGGTGTTGCCTGCAAGGACGTTCAAATTCTTCCCAAACGGGAGGAAGACCTCGAAACTGGAATGATTTTCTGTGGGCTGATTGGGATGGCAGACCCGCCAAGACCGGAAGCCAAAGAAGCCGTGAATCTCTGTAAGCAGGCCGGAATCCGGCCGGTAATGATTACGGGAGATCACGCCGCAACGGCGGCAGCCGTTGCCAGCGAACTCGGCATCGCAGAAAATGACGGTGAAATTATCACGGGACCAGAACTGAACCGCCTTTCTGACGATGAGCTGCGGAACAATATTTACCGCTACACAGTGTTTGCGCGTGTTTCACCGGAGCATAAGGTTCGGATTGTCCGGGCGTATCAGGCGCGCGGTGAAGTCGTCGCTATGACGGGAGACGGTGTAAACGATGCCCCGGCGCTTCGGGCGGCTGATATTGGGTGCGCCATGGGGATGTCAGGAACGGAGGTTGCCAAAGCAGCTTCCGATATGATCCTAACCGACGATAATTTTGCCACTATTGTTTCTGCTGTGCGGGAGGGCAGGGGAATTTACGAAAATATCAAAAAAACCGTCCATTTTCTCATCAGCTGCAACATCGGAGAAATTTTAGCGGTTTTTGTAGGGTTTCTTCTGCGCCTCCCGCTTCCCCTTGCGGCGATTCAGCTGCTGTGGGTTAATCTTGTTACCGATTCGCTTCCGGCTCTTGCGCTGGGGGTGGAACCGCTGGATGAAAAAATTATGGAGCGCAAACCAACCCGCCGCGGCGAAAGTATTTTTGCCGGGGGAATGGTCTACAATATTGTGGTGGAAGGGTGTCTGATTGGTGCTTTGTCTCTCGTGGCTTACAGTATAGGGCGCGTCTTCTTCGACGCGGATCCGGGGAATCCGTTTATCGGGCGCACCATGGGGTTTGCCGTTCTCAGCCTCTCGCAGGTTGTCCACACGTTCAATATGCGATCCAGCCGGTCGGTTTTCCATTCCGGCCTTTCCACAAACCCAAAGCTGATTGGGGCAGCGTTTGTCTGTGTTTTTCTTCAGGCGCTGGTAATCGTTGTGCGGCCTGTTGGTGCTATTTTCAAGACGGCCGCGCTGAACGGGACACAGTGGTTTACCGTGGCTGTTTTATCCTTGATTCCGCTTGCGGTTGTAGAGCTTGAAAAAGCGGTTGCCAGACGGTTCGGATAATTCTTTTTCGCAAGGAGTGATTGACGGATCCGAAAGATTCTGCTATAATGTCATTACACATATCAAGACATATCGTTCGGCCCTTCTTCGCCCTTGCTGTGTTTGCCAGATCCCCAAAGATGCGGCAAAGTGCCCGCTTGGGTCAAAACCTTATAGGAAAGGATCAGGACGGAAAAATAAAGGAATATCCAAAAATTTTTAGCTACAAGGGCAAAGTACAGAGCAGCCAGCATGGTCAGAGGATGAATGCTGATGGAGGAAGAAACGATTTTTGGTTCGATAATCTGCCTGATGGCAGAAATCAGCAGCCAGCAGATCAGCAAGGCGCCGGCATGAAAATAGTTGGCCTGGACCAAGTAAATCAGTGCGAGCGGAACGTAGATGGTTCCAGGGCCCAGCACTGGCAGAATGTCGGCAATGCCGGTCAAAATACTCAGCACAAGGGGATAAGGGACACCCAAGGCGGTAAAAACAGCCAGCGTTTCAAGAAAAGTAATAAAGTAGATCAGAAGATAAGAACAGACATAGCGTCCACCGAGACTTTTTCCGCTGCGGGAGTAAGAACGAAGGTTGTTGGCTGTTTTGTCGGAAAACAGGCTTCGGAAGACCCTTTTGATTTCTGTCATATCTTTTGAGAAAAAGTAGGTGGATAAAATCATGACGATGAACATGGTGAGAATTGCCGGCAGTGAAGTTAAGAAATTCAGCGCTGCGCTTAGAACTTTTCCAAGAACACCAATTCCGCCTTGCACAAGGCTCAAAATTTTCTCCTGATTGTCTTTTACAAAACCAGCATCAATTTTTTTCAAGTTTGCACCGGCCTGGTTTATCCACGAATTTATAGGTTCTATAATGACTGCCAGGTTGGCTTGAGACAGTTTGGAGATGTAAGAGATCAAGTTGCTGATTTCATAAATCAGCCAGTATCCAAGCAGGAAAAGAAGGCCAAAAAAGACCATGTAAACGAGCAGTGTGGCAATTGCGGAAGACAGTGCACTGGGCCAATGCAGCTTTTTCGTCATCCAGCGGATAATGGGTTGTGCTGCCATGGCTAGCAGAAACCCGGCCAGGAATGGGAAGGTATATTTCAGCGTTATGGCGAAGAGAAAAAAAGCCGCAGTAAAAATGATGAAAAACAGAAACAGTGGTTTCAGTTTGACAAGCTGCTGGTGCCTTTCAAGCAAAAGAAATCCCCCTTGTTATTCCACAGATATCATAGTATGATATAAATAAATTATACTATGAATTTGCTCAAAGGATTTGCCGTTAAGAAAAGAAAAGGAGCGCCCGCTCTTGCGGAACGCTCCTCCCCCCCCTTAGGGTCGGGTTTTTCTGTATGGCCGTTATTTTTCTCTTCCCAGCAGCCAGTCAACAGAGACATTGAGGATATTGGCCAGTGCGGCTAATTCATAGTCCGTAACGTAGCGAATTTGCCCTTCAAGTTTGGACAAGCCAGAAGCGTTCATGTCAACTCCGTTGACCTGTAGCTGAGCCAGAAGTTCTTTTTGTTTCATCCCCTGGTTCTTACGAGCCATTTCGACGCGCGCACCCACCAAATTGCGGGTTCCAAGTGCCTGTTTGCGCAATCTCAAGTCGTTCATCTCCTCACAGCATATTTGGTCTTTACAACCATTTTTTCACAAAACTGTCCAGCATAATTTGATAAAGTTCTTGTTATTAGGAAGAATCTCGTCCTATTATGCTGACAATCCTTAGTATAATATTTATTTGAGATTATTGCAATAAACAATGGCGATTTTTCACATAAACCATAAATTGTTTAGATATTATTAATATTTAAAAAGAATCTATGTATTAGTTTCTCTGAAAGGTATTATATTATTCTTGATTATTCTTGAAATTTATGATTTTATTCTTTCCCAGTTAATGACCGGTTTCCTTCGGCTGCTGCGGCCAAAGCTGTCTGCTGCTATTTATTTGAGAAACAGCTGTGCAGGAGAGCTGGCGGCTTAAGCCGTATATCCGCCGTGTCATTCTATAATATGTAAACCTGTGTGGCGGAAGTCACTAAAAATTTTAATTTTTTGGGCACTGTTCATGAATTCAGTGCAGCTTCTGTGCAGTTCATGCGGCAGCCCCGGAAACAGGAGATGAGTGTTTTGCAGACACAAAACGCAGAAAAGACCAATTTAACAATGCTGACCGATTTTTATGAGATTACCATGGACAATGGATATTTCGAAAATGGGTTTGAAAACCGGATTGCCTACTTTGACATGTTTTTCCGTGTCCTTCCAGATGACGGCGGGTTTGCCATCATGGCTGGCGTCCAGCAGATTGTCGATTATATTCAGAATCTTAATTTTACCGAGGAGGACATTTGCTACCTGCGGGGATGCGGTATTTTCAGTGAAAAATTTTTAAATTATCTTAAAAATTTTCATTTCTGCTGTGATGTATGGGCCGTTCCGGAGGGAATGCCGATTTTCCCAGGTGAACCGATTATCACGGTACGCGGGCCGGTGATCCAGGCGCAATTTTTGGAGACCATGATTTTGCTTACCATCAATCATCAGAGCCTGATTGCCACCAAAGCAAACCGAATTTGCCGTGCGGCGGGCAACAGGCCGGTTATGGAATTTGGTTCCCGGCGTGCGCAGGGACCGGACGGTGCTGTCCTGGGCGCTAGGGCGGCATATATCGGCGGCTGCTGCGGTACGGCCTGTACTTTATGCAGCCGTGATTACGGTATCCCGGCGATGGGGACGATGGCTCACAGCTGGGTGCAGCTTTTTGATTCGGAACTGGATGCTTTCCGTGCCTATGCGCGCCAGTATCCCAATAACTGCACGCTCTTGGTGGATACTTACAATGTTTTGAAATCCGGTGTCCCCAATGCCATTCGTGCCTTTAACGAAGAATTGCTCCCTCGGGGAATCCGCCCGGCCGGAATCCGGATAGACAGCGGCGATATTACCTATCTTTCGAGGAAAGCAAGGAAAATGCTTGACGACGCGGGGTTCCCGGACTGCAAAATCTGTGCTTCTAATTCGCTGGACGAGTATATTATCCGCGATATGCTGCTTCAGGGCGCCTGTGTGGACAGCTTTGGCGTCGGTGAGAGAATGATCACTTCCTCCAGCCATCCGGTGTTTGGCGGAGTGTACAAGCTCAGCGGCGTGGAAAAGGCAGATGGCAGGATTGAACCCAAAATCAAGATCAGTGAAAATGTTACCAAAATCACCACGCCCGGGTTTAAAAAAGTTTACCGTTTATTTGATCGTGATACGGGAAAAGCGATAGGAGATGTCATTACCCTGCATGACGAAACGATTGACGATGGGCGCCCATACGAGATCTTTGACCCCGATTTTGTCTGGAAGCGCAAGACGGTTACGAATTTCCGCGCTGTTGAAATCCGCCAGCAGATTTTCCGGAATGGACGCTGCGTGATGCCGGAACGTTCCATTCAGCAGATTCAGAAGGACTGCAAAAACCAGGTGAATACACTTTGGGACGAAGTTAAGCGGTTCGAGAACCCACATCGGTATTATGTTGACCTTTCTCAGAAACTTTGGGATATGAAGAGCCGTATGATTTCTCAATGTTCCTATTGACTTTTTCCGTCAAATCCTTTATAATCTCTATTTACAGCGTATTATGCGAGCAGGCCGGGCGGCTGCGGACGCAGCGCGAAAGTGCGCGCCCGAGGAAAGTCCGAGCTCCACAGGGCAGGAATAACGGCTAACGGCCGCCGGGGGCAACCCCAGGGAAAGTGCAACAGAGATATACCGCCGCGTTTTTCGCGGCAAGGATGGAAAGGCGGGGTAAGAGCCCACCAGCGTGCAGGAGACTGCACGGCTCTGCAAACCCTATTCGGAGCAACACCGCAGAGGGACTTGTGCGTCGGCCCGGCGCGTCCCGTGAAGGTGGCATTGAGCCGCGGTGGCAACACCCGGCCAAGATAGATGGTCGTCTAAGACAGAACTCGGCTTACAGACCTGGTCGCAGCATAAAAGGGAAATGATCCGTTCATTCGGATGTTTCCCTTTTGTATTACATATTTATATAGGTTTGTATAGGAAAATGAGGAGAGAATTCAGGACCCGTTACACAACGCTGAAAAGCAGTTCACCGTAAGTTGGGTAAGGCCAGTATTTAGATCCAACGAGCGATTCAATTTTATCCGCCGGTTTGCGGGTGGCTTCCATCTGGGCAAAAACTGTGCTGCGGTAATATTTGGCAATATCAAGGACATCACTTGACTGCGGGGTATTTTCTTCATCGTTTTCAAGTTCTTTGGCCTTGGCGTACAGTTCATCCGCATAGCCGGATATTTCTGTCAGCAGCGACTGTTCAAAGCCTGTTCCCAGCCCAAGCTGCTTTTTTTCGAGTGCTGCTGCGCCCAAATCTTTCATGTAAGCCGCCGTTGCAGGAAGAATATCCTTTTTAATCATATCCAGCATCGTAAGGGCTTCAATATTAATTTGCTTATAGTAATTTTCCAGTTCAATTTCATAGCGGGCGTGAACTTCGGTTTTAGAAAGAACGCCGTGCCGCTCAAACAAACGGATATTTTCGTCTTTAATGTAGTACGGCAGGCAGTCCACGGTGCTGCGCAGATTCAGCAGTCCGCGTTTTTTCGCTTCATCCACCCATTCCGGTGCATAGTTGTTTCCATTGAAAATGATGCGTTTGTGGTCATGAATCGTATCTTTTATAATCTGGTTCAGCGAGCCTTTAAAATCGTCGGATTTTTCCAGTTCGTCGGCAAACTGCCTCAGTTCATCTGCAACAGTGGTGTTCAGCATCATATTTGGGCAGGCAAGAGACGCGGTCGATCCAACCATGCGGAATTCAAACTTGTTGCCAGTGAAGGCGAAAGGGGAAGTGCGGTTGCGGTCGGTTGTGTCTTTGGGGAAGCGGGGAAGAACATCGCTGCCGATTTCCATAAACACTTTGTCTTTCTGCACATAAGGCTTTCCGCTTTCAATGGATTTCAGAATGTCGGTCAGTTCGTCGCCCAAAAACATGGATACAATAGCCGGAGGCGCTTCATTTGCGCCCAGACGGTGGTCATTGCCCGCGCTTGCCACGGAAATGCGGAGAAGATCCTGGTGTTCGTCCACTGCCTTGATCACGGCAGTCAGGAACAGGAGAAACTGGGCATTCTGCCTGGGGGAATCGCCGGGTTCCAAAAGATTTTCTCCAGTATCCGTTGACATGCTCCAGTTATTGTGTTTTCCGCTCCCATTAATTCCTTCAAACGGTTTTTCATGAAGCAGACACGTCAGCCCGTGCCGGGTGGCAACTTTCTTCATAATCTCCATCACCAGCTGGTTATGGTCGGTTGCAATGTTGCTGGTTGTAAAAATCGGTGCCATTTCATGCTGTGAAGGAGCCACTTCATTATGTTCGGTTTTGGAAAGGATACCGAGTTTCCAAAGCTCTTCGTTCAGGTCAGCCATAAAGGAAGCCACGCGTGGCTTGATAACACCGAAATAATGGTCTTCCATTTCCTGCCCCTTCGGAGGCTTTGCCCCGAACAGGGTGCGGCCGGTATAGACAAGGTCTTTGCGTTTTTCGAACATAGCTTTGTCCACCAGAAAATATTCCTGTTCCGGACCGACTGTCGTAATCACGCGTTTTGCACTTTTGTTTCCAAACAACCTCAGAATTCGAAGCGCCTGTTTGTTGATGGCATCCATAGAACGCAGCAGCGGAGTTTTTTTGTCAAGCGCTTCGCCGCCATAGGAACAGAAAGCCGTTGGAATGCAGAGGGAATTTCCTTTAATAAAAGCGTCGCTGGTTGGGTCCCATGCCGTGTAGCCGCGTGCCTCAAAAGTAGCCCGCAGCCCTCCGGACGGGAAACTGGAAGCGTCCGGTTCGCCTTTAATCAGTTCATTCCCAGAAAATTCCATTAAAACCTTTTCACCGTCTATGGGCGTAATGAAGCTGTCGTGCTTTTCGGCTGTAATGCCGGTCATCGGCTGAAACCAGTGCGTAAAGTGGGTTGCACCCTTTTCCAGCGCCCATTCCTTCATGGTGTTGGCCACCACGTCCGCCACTTTCGGGTCAAGAGCTTTTCCGCATGCCCTCGTTTCCTTCAGGGCCCGGTACGTTTCCTTGGGCAGCCGTTCTTTCATAACGGTGTCGTTAAAGACCAGGCTGCCGAATATTTCGGGTACCTTGCTCATCTGAATCCACTCCCTATACAAATTGTAAAAAATTAAAAAAGGGCGCTATAAGGCTTTCAATACCTTACAGCGCCCTTGCTGTATTACACCAATATTATATTGCCGCTGTGCCCGGTTGTCAATAGAAAATGCAGGATATGCAATAAATTAAGTACAGTATTGCATAAAAGCCTTTAGCAAGAACTAATTTCTAGAATATTTCAACAAATATGCATTTCGAATCCATAAATCATGCAAAAAACTATTGACTTAATAAGATAAATATCCTAAGATAAAAAGTATACAAAAGTAAGTTAACTTTCTAAAAATCTAAAATTGTCTAATAAAAAGAGGGCAATCCTCTGTTTTTGAGGGGCGCCGTACTCTATCCCAAAAAGTTAGTTTGCAGGGAGGCCTGTTCTTTTATGCAATATGAAGGCGAAACGCGGATTCCTTCCGGATGTGCCATTTCAGGCATATTTTCCCGGAGCGGCCGTCGGTTCAGCGGGGAACCCATTATTCGTTCCATTACGCCGATGCACGACCGATCCAACGGTCTTGGCGGCGGCTTTGCCGCTTATGGCATTTATCCAAAGCAGAAGGACCTTTATGCGTTCCATGTGTTTTACGACAGTGTGCGCGCAAAAGAAGAGTGCGAGCATATTATTCAGTCTAGTTTTGATATCAGCGTGGCAGAGCGAATTCCGACTCGAAAAGTCACCGGAATTACTGATGCGCCGGCCATCTGGCGTTATTTTGCTTTGCCTTTTCCCAAAAAGCTAGAGGAAACCGGGCTGGACGAGCGGGATTTTGTCGCGCGCTTTGTCATGAAGATTAACACGCAGGTGCGCGGGGCCTATGTGTTCAGCAGCGGTAAAAACATGGGCGTTTTCAAAGCGGTTGGTTTTCCGGAAGATGTAGGCCGGTTTTACCGGCTGGAGGAATATGAAGGCTACTGCTGGACAGCGCACGGCCGTTACCCGACCAATACCCCGGGCTGGTGGGGCGGTGCGCATCCCTTTGCCCTGCTGGATTATTCCGTCGTGCATAACGGGGAAATTTCATCCTATGATGCAAACCGCCGGTTCATTGAAATGTACGGCTATACCTGTACGCTCCTGACCGACACCGAAGTAATCACCTATATTATCGACTACCTGAACCGCCGGCAGCACTTGAGCCTGCGGGAAACGGCCGATATTATTGCCGCTCCGTTCTGGAGTGAAATTGATGCTATGCCGGAAGACAGACGCCGGTATTATACCTATCTGCGCAATGTCTTTTCCAGTCTGCTGATTACTGGGCCTTTTTCCATCCTGCTGGGCTATACCGGCGGGATGATGGCACTGAACGACCGGTTAAAGCTGCGCAGCATGGTGGTAGGGGAGAAGGACGATACCGTGTACGTGGCAAGCGAAGAGTGTGCCATCCGTACCATTCAGCCCAGTTTGGATAAACTGTGGTCGCCACGCGGCGGCGAACCGGTTATTGTGACACTGAAAAAGGGGGTTAAGGTTTAACATGGGTATCAACTATACAGTCCCGGAATATGATGTCATCCGTGACCCTCAGCGGTGCATTGCCTGCCGTGTCTGCGAGCGCCAGTGCGCCAACGAAGTCCATTCCTTTGATCCGGATACGGGAACAATGAAGAGCGACGAGTCAAAGTGTGTCAACTGTCACCGCTGTGTTTCGCTCTGCCCGACTCACGCATTGAAAATCGTGAAAAATCCGGATACATTCCGCACAAATGCCCTGTGGAGCAATGAGGCGATTGAGGAGATATACCGTCAGGCAGAAACCGGAGGCATGCTGCTTTCTTCCATGGGGAACCCCAAACCGTACCCGGTTTACTGGGACAAAATACTTCTCAACGCTTCACAGGTGACAAACCCTTCCATTGATCCTTTGCGTGAGCCGATGGAGACCCGGACTTTTCTCGGAAAAAAGCCGGATAAAATTGAACGTAATGCGGATGGCGGCATCAAAACAGACAATCTTCCGCCGCAGCTGAAACTGGAAGTACCCATTCTTTTTTCCGCTATGAGCTACGGCTCTATCAGTTACAACGCGCACGAAAGCCTTGCACGCGCGGCGCAGGAACTGGGAACCTATTACAATACCGGCGAGGGCGGTCTGCACGAGGATTTTTACAAATATGGCCCCAACACAATCGTTCAGGTCGCTTCCGGCCGGTTCGGTGTGCATAAAAAATATCTTGAAGCCGGTGCAGCCATTGAGATCAAAATCGGGCAGGGCGCCAAGCCGGGTATCGGCGGTCATCTGCCAGGTGCAAAAATCGTCGGGGACGTTTCCCGCACAAGGATGATTCCAGAGGGCAGTGATGCCATTTCACCCGCGCCGCACCATGATATTTATTCTATTGAGGATCTGCGCCAGCTGGTTTATTCCTTAAAAGAAGCGACGGAATACAAGAAGCCGATTATTGTCAAAATTGCCGCGGTGCATAATGTGGCGGCCATCGCGAGCGGTATTGCACGCAGCGGAGCCGATATCATTGCCATCGACGGTTTCCGGGGCGGAACAGGGGCGGCCCCAACCCGAATCCGCGACAATGTCGGAATTCCCATTGAGCTGGCCTTGGCTTCGGTGGATGAACGGCTCCGCCAGGAGAAGATCCGCAATAACGTTTCGCTGATTGTAGGCGGAGGGATCCGAAGCTCCGCAGACGTAATCAAGGCCATTGCCCTGGGTGCAGACGCCGTCTACATTGCAACGGCCGCGCTGGTTGCCCTTGGCTGCCATCTGTGCCGGACCTGCCAAACGGGCAAGTGCAACTGGGGGATTGCGACGCAGCGTCCCGATCTTGTAAAACGCCTGAATCCGGATATCGGATACAAACGTTTGGTTAACATGATTTCCGCCTGGCAGCACGAAATTATGGAGATGATGGGCGGCATGGGAATCAATTCCATTGAAGCGCTCCGCGGCAACCGTCTGATGCTGCGCGGCGTGGGTCTGAACGAAAAAGAGCTTGAGGTTTTGGGCATCAAGCATGCGGGGGAGTAAGCTGATGAAACGTGTTTATGTGAATGAAAAATGGTGTCTGGGGTGCCATTTATGTGAATACAACTGCGCATTTGCCAATTCCGGAGAAACCGACATGGTAAAAGCGCTTAAGGATGTGACCATCCATCCGCGGATTCAGGTCGAGGGCGACAATCAGGTCAGCTTTGCCGTTTCCTGCCGTCACTGTAAGGATCCTGTTTGTGTAAAAAGCTGTATTGCGGGCGCTTTAAGCGTCCGTGACGGCGTGATTCACTGTGATCAGGACAAATGCGTCGGCTGTTACACCTGCATTTTGGTTTGTCCCTACGGCGCAGTTGTCCCTGCCCCAGACGGCTATGTGATTCAGAAATGCGAACTCTGCACCAATAACCGTTTTGGTGAACCGGCCTGTGTAAAAGGCTGCCCAAACGGTGCGATTGTGTTTGAAGAGAGGGGAACGGAATGAAGTATGTGATTATCGGCAATTCCGCGGCGGCGGTCGGCTGTATTGAAGGTATCCGCTCCGTCGACCCTGAAGGCTCTGTCACGGTTATTTCTGACGAGCCGTATGCCGTCTACTCCCGTCCGCTGATCTCGTATCTTTTGTATGGAAAAACGGATTTAGAGCGGATGAAATATCGTCCCGACGATTTTTATGAGAAGAACGGTGTCAAAACGATTCTGGGCGTTCGGGCCGTGAAGGTGAACCGTGCCGCAAAAGAAGTTATTCTGTCAGATGGGCGCCGAGTGCCGTTTGAAAGGCTGCTGTTTGCCACGGGTTCCCGGCCGTTTGTTCCGCCGATGGATGGCTTGGACAGGGTGGAAAAGAAATTCACTTTTATGAAACTGGACGACGCGAAGGCGCTGGAAGCGGCACTTACGAAGGAATCCCGTGTCCTCATTGTCGGTGCGGGATTGATTGGCCTGAAGTGCGCTGAAGGAATTCGGAATCGGGTGCGCTCCATCGCCGTTGTTGATCTTGCCAACCGGATTCTGCCGAGCATCCTTGATGAAACCGGTTCAGTTATGGTGCAGAAGTATATTGAATCTTTCGGAATTCGGTTTATTCTTGGGGACAGTGTGGAACATTTTGATCCGGGCCTGGCCAGGCTGAAAAGCGGGGGAGAGGTTCCGTTCGACGTGCTGATTCTGGCGGTCGGCGTACGGCCGAATACGCAGCTTGCGGCGGAGATCGGCTGTAAAACCGGGCGCGGGATTGTTATCGACAGCCATTCTGCCACATCCCTGCCGGATGTTTACGCAGCGGGCGACTGCTGCGAATGCCGCGATATTACAACCAATTCCAGCCGGGTGCTGGCGATTCTCCCCAATGCTTATCTGCAGGGTGAAACGGCAGGCATCAATATGGCCGGAGGTGAGAAGTCGTTTGACAAGGCTATCCCGATGAATGCCATTGGCTTTTTTGGCCTGCATATTATCACCGCGGGCAGTTATGACGGGGAAGCGTGGACGGAGCAGACGGAGAAGACTTACAAAAAGCTGGTTTCGAAAGACGGTCTGCTCAAAGGCTATATCCTGATCGGCGACGTGGCCCGCGCGGGCATTTATACGTCCCTTATCCGGGAGCAGACTCCGCTTGATTCGATCGACTATGAACTGATTAAGAAAAAACCGCAGCTGATGGCGTTTACCGCGGAGCGGCGCAGAGAAATGCTGGGAGGCGTCCAATCATGACTCATATTGACGCGCAGGGAAAGTACTTTAAGCAGCTCAATCAGGAGATCCGTGCAGAGAAGGACCCGGAAATTACGGTTGACAACTGCATGGGGCAAAGATATATCGGTGCCGGAATGAGCAAAAAAAAATTGCTGATTCACGGAGTGCCGGGCAACGCCCTCGGCTGCTATCTGGACGGCGGAGCTATCCGGGTGACGGGCAATGCGCAGGATCAGACGGGAGACACCATGAACGACGGGACGATTCTCGTGGAAGGTTCCAGCGGTGACGCAACGGGTTATTCCATGCGCGGCGGAAAAATTTTTGTTCGGGGCAACGCCGGTTACCGGGTCGGTATTCACATGAAAGCCTACCGTGAAAAACAGCCGCTGATTATTATCGGCGGCGAAACAGGAAGTTTCCTCGGGGAATACCAGGCGGGAGGAACCATTATTGTGCTTGGGCTGAACAGTTCCCGCCAGGTGCCTGTGGGCAACCTCTCCTGCACGGGGATGCACGGCGGCCGCCTGTATCTCCGGTGTGAGGAGCTTCCTGCCGATCTCCCGAAGCAGGTTAATGCTGCGAAGGCCACAGCGGAAGACATGGCCGCCGTCAGCGGCTTTTTGGATCAGTTCTGCCGGGCTTTTTCTATTTCTAAAAAGGAGATCCTTTCTAGGCCGTTTTTCGTCATAACTCCAAACAGCAGCAATCCCTATAAGGAACTTTATACGTTTAACTGAACCTCCTCAGGAACGGGTGACGGCAACTGCACAAAAACAACAAGAAAACACGCCTTGAAACGGCTTTTGGCTGCCGGTCAACGCGTGTTTTTTTCCGTATTAGTAACCGAATTTTCCGGTAAGGGATTCGTCGTTCTGGACCCAGCTGTCAACGGCAGTAACGGTAAAATTCGCTTTGCTGGTGCGTGCAATCACTTTTTGGATACCGGCGTTGATAATCAGGCGCTTGCACATGGAACACGGTGCGGGGTTGGAAACATAATCTCCGTTTTTAGCCTCTTTACCGACAAGATAAAGTGTTGCGCCGATCATATCGTTTCTTGCCGCGCTGATAATGGCATTCATTTCCGCATGTACGGAACGGCAGAGCTCATAACGTTCTCCGCGCGGTATGCCAAGCGTTTCGCGGACACAGTACCCGAGATCAAGGCAGTTTTTCCGCCCGCGCGGCGCTCCGGTATAACCGGAGGATACGATTTCATCGTGGTTGACGATGATTGCCCCAAAATTGCGGCGCAGGCAGGTGCCGCGTTCTGAAACGGTTTCGGCAATATCCAGGTAATAATTGGTTTTGTCTGTACGTTGCATTTTTCGTCCCTCCTCAGGGCTTTATCGGCGAAGGATAGAATTCTCCGTCTGGATATGCTATACTGTCTATTGCATAAAGAAATTAAGAAACGAGGATTTTCACGATGGATTTATCCGACCTAACTACAGTCCGTGCTGTGCTTTCCCGGCACGGGTTTCATTTTTCCCGGACGCTTGGGCAGAATTTTCTGGTCGATTCCACTGTGTGCCCCCGTATGGCTTCCCTTTGCGATGCGAATAAAGATTCCGGTGTTTTGGAAATTGGGCCGGGGATCGGCGTCCTGACGCAGGAACTTGCCGCCTGTGTCCAAAAGGTCGTATCGGTAGAGTTGGATCGCAGCCTGGAACCGGTTTTGCAGGAAACGCTGGCCGGCTGCCATAATGTCCGGTTTATCTGGGGTGATATCCTGAAAATGGACCTGCAAAAACTGATCCGGGAAGAATTTGCAGATATGAATGTGGCGGTTTGCGCCAATCTGCCCTATTATATCACTTCACCCGTGGTGATGCGTTTTTTGGAAGAGAAACTTCCCGTTTCCAGCCTGACGGTTATGGTGCAGCAGGAGGCCGCTGAGCGGCTCTGCGCCGAACCGGGGGAAAGGGCCTGCGGTGCGGTCAGCGTAGCAGTTTGGTATTATTCAGAGCCCAAAATCCTGTTTTCGGTTCCGCGTTCCTCTTTTTACCCGAGTCCCAATGTGGACTCCGCCGTCATACAGCTGAAAATTCGGAAAAAGCCTCCCGTAAAGATATCCAGTGAGAAAGCATTTTTTGCACTGGTCAAAGCAGCTTTCGCACAGCGGCGCAAAACGGCCGTGAATTCCATTTCAAAGGGCCTTGCCCTTCCGAAAGAAGAGGTGGAGGCAGCCATCCGGAAAGCCGGCGCAATGCCGGCGGCACGGGCGGAACAGCTGACTATGGCGCAGTTTGCGGAGCTTACCTGCATCCTGAATGAGAAAGAAGATCAAAAAAATGAGTGATGAAAGACTGGCGCTCCTACTGTTTGATATCGGTTTTATTCTGATGCTGATTTCCATGGTAATCGGCCCATTCGGGATTACCCGGTGGGCGCTTACAACAGCCGTTGTTGCCTGCTTTCTTGCACTTGCGGCAATCGCCATCGGTTTTCAGGGATGGGATGAGAACCCAGAGGAGGATAATGTCCCGCCGGACCGCATAGAAAATAGTCGGGAAATCCATCGTTAGCCGTTAATCCGTTAATAGAGGATAGCCCCGTATTTTGCCGTCAGCGGTTCCAGAACTTCCGGTTCAATCGCACTTCTGGAGTCAACAATCAACCTGCCTTGAAAATAGCGCAAAGCCGCTTCCAGTACGGACGGATTTTCAGCGCAGACCGCAACGGGCAGTTTTGTCATAGAGCTGCTTTCTGCAAGAAGAACAGCGTCGTCTATGCTGGATATTTTCACCAGGGCGGTATTTACCTGTTCATCGTCGAGGTCAATCAAATCGTCTTCCAGGGCGCTTGTACACTCAATCGGTTGGCTGAAAACGAGATCGCTGCCAAGGAAAAAAGCTTCGCGTTCAATGGCGGCGGCATAACAGTCCGGCTCTTTGCGAATTTTCGGCGGGCCGTTTTTTTTCAGGACGTTTTTTAAGGCGCGGATGTCTTCTGGATCCGTGTTGCGCCCTGCGCCAAACAGCCGTACACCTGCCTGTATCAGCGGTTTGGCCGCTTCTGCAAACTGGCCGGAAGTTTTTTGGGAATCCGTGTCGGCAAGAAAGACGAGAGGAGCAGATGCGTGGGCGGAGGCTGCCCGGATATTTTCCAGCAGGATTCCGTTTTCCGGATCTCCGGAAAGGCCGATCGCGCTGGCTCCCATGGCCTGTAAGGTAATCAAGGCAGGGAGAAAGTCTCCCCCTGTCAATGTGTGTCCGCTGCCATCAACAGAAAGGCAGATCAGCACCGGCAGACCCGTGTTCCTCGCTGCCAGAAGCGCGGCGCGCATATCCGCCAGAGAGTTTTGCCGATCCAGCAGCAGAAAATCAGCACCGGCTTTTTTCAGCGCCAGCACCTGTTCACGGTACACGGAGTAAATCGCGTTGAAATCGTCTTCTCCAAAAGGGGGAACAAACATCCCCGTGGGGCCGAGAAGACCGCCTGCCGGGCAGTTTCCGGCGGCTTTACGGACCGCCCCCATCAGCTTGGCGTTCAGTGTTTCCGGATCGTTTCCCGGTGCCGAAGCCGCCAGCCAGGCGCGGTTTGCCGTCAGAGTCGGTGCACAGACAGCATCAGTGCCCGCCTTTACAAAATCAGCTGTAAGCTGTGAAAACCCTGAAAAGCTGTCTGGCAGCCGGCCGTTTGCTGGACAGGCAAACAGAAAAGGGAACGGAAAAGAAAAATCCATGATCATTCAACACCTGCAATCAAAGGATTCGGTTCGGCTACATGCTTTCCGGAGCTGTGATCTTAAACATGGAAAGCGCATTTTCCAGCACCGTTGAAGTGGCACGGCAGAGGGACAGACGCGCCGCCGTCAGGCTTTCATTTTCACCTTTTACGCGGCATGCCGCGTAAAATTTATGAAAGAGAGTTGCAAGTGTAATGACATAGCGCATCATGCGGGCTGGATCATAATCGCGTGCGGAAGAAATGATTTCCGATGTATAAACCGAAAGGTGGCGGATTAATTCGCGTTCCTCCGGCGCAGTCAGCAGGGCCAGTTCCCCGTCCGTGCAGTCCAGGGGATGGATTCCCTCGGCAGCCAGCTTTTTTAGGATGCTGCAAATACGTGCGTGTGCATACTGAACGTAATAAACTGGATTCTGTGAATCCTGCTTTACCGCGAGATCCAGGTCGAAATCCATCTGTGAAGTCGCCTCACGCAGATTAAAATAGAATCGGGCTGCATCCACAGGTACCTCATCCAGCAGGTCGGCGAGCTGAATCGCCTTGCCCGTGCGTTTGCTCATGCGGACGATTTCACCCCCGCGCACCAGCCGCACCAGCTGAATCAGAACGACGTCCAGCTTGCTGCCGTCCAGCCCAATAGCATCCATAGCACCTTTCATGCGGGCAACGTGCCCATGATGATCCGCACCCCACACGTCAATTACACGGTCGAATCCGCGTTTCACAAACTTGTTCCGGTGATAGGCAATATCCGCAGCAAAATAGGTCGGTGTTCCGTTCCGGCGGATCAGCACTTCATCCTTCTCCGCCCCCTGCGCCGTTGCCCGGTACCACAGCGCGCCGTCATTTTCGTATGTCATGCCGCGATCCTTCAGGATCTGGATGGTTTCGTCCAATTCTCCGTCTTTGTGCAGAGTGCTTTCCAGAAACCAGGTGTCATACCGGATGCGATACTTTTCAAGGTCGGATTTCATTTTTTGAATATTTCTGGGAAGAGTGTAATCGACAAGAGCTTTTTCGCGTTCTTCCGCCGGGGAGTTCACATATTTGTCTCCATGTATTTTAGCAAATTCGGCGGCCCGCTCCTTGATGTCGTCCCCATGGTATCCGTCTTCCGGAAATTCCACGGCGTCTTCGCCCTGAAAAATCTGAAGATAGCGTGCAGACAGAGACCGCCCGAATTTTATAATCTGATTTCCCGCATCATTTACGTAAAATTCACGGCTGACGTCAAATCCAGCTGCGTCCAGCACAGAGGCGAGGCAGTCGCCCAGGGCTCCGCCCCGAGCGTTGCCCATGTGCATAGGTCCGGTGGGATTGGCAGATACAAATTCTACCATAACCTTTTGTTTTTTGCCCCAGTCGCTGCGCCCGTATTCGGAACCCAGATGCAGAATCTCTTTCACCACGTCGGTGTAAAACCGACCGCTAAAAAAGAAATTCAGAAAACCCGGACCGGCGATTTCCACCCGGTCAAAATACGTCCCCTCAAGATGAATATGATCTGCGACAGCCTGCGCAATTTTGCGGGGCGGCATGCGGAATGCTTTTGCACAGGCCATTGCCGCGTTGGAAGCCCGGTCGCCGCGCGTATGATCCGCAGGAATTTCAACGGTGAAATCGGGAAGGTCCGCTTTGGGCAGGCTCCCGGTTTCCATACAGCGGCGCAGGGTGGATGTTATGGTTTGTTTTAAACGATCAGTTGCTTGCAGTTCGATTTTGGACATCGCTGTTTTTTGCCTCCTTGACGGTGATAGAAAGTTCGTTTAGACTGGAAAGGGAGGAGTTGATATCAAGCGTATAGCTTACGTTTAGGTTTCCGCCCGTGTCGCCCAGATCTGAATCAAGCCGGTTGGTAAAGATTCCGACCATCATGCTGCCGTACCCCGTGTCATACTGGCACAGGTGCCGCCTTCCGTTTTCCAGAATCAGCCGCGTGTTGTCGCCGCCGTTCCGGATCAGCGTGAGGCACTTTCTTCCGTCTATTTTTAGAACGGACGTGCGGGTTTTGTGACCGTCGTCCGAAGTATATTCTTTATAAACAATATACCGGCTGCCGCCGCGTTTTACATAAGATCCCAGCGTGGTCAGCTCGATCTCACCGACCTCGTCGTCGATTTTCTGCCGTCCGCGGATCGAAATCAGGTAATTTTCCTGCATTGCAATCTCCTTACTATGCTGAAACAAAAGGGCGCGGCCGGGCGTCCTTTGGCGCCTGAATTGATTCATCCGTCACTCGCAGGAAATCATTCCGGCGCGTTTTCCAGCACTTGTTCTGTATTTTAATCCGTTTCCTTTTCCATGGCAAAGCCGATCAGCCGATCCAGCAGTTCGCTGTAGGGAAGGCCCGAAGCCTCCCAGAGTTTTGGGTACATGCTGATCGGTGTGAAGCCCGGAATGGTATTCAGTTCGTTCAGCAGGACTTCTTTTCCGTTCCGGACGAAGAAATCGACGCGTGCCATCCCGCGGCACCCAAGCAGGCGGAACGCTCGTTCGGCGGTTGAACGGATTTTTGCAGCGGTTTCAGCGTCAATGCGGGCAGGAATGTTCAGCTGCGATTTGCCGGATTTGTATTTGTCATCATAGTCATAAAATTCAGCGGACGGGACAATTTCACCCACGACATCCGCAGCTTTCGGATCCAAATTTCCCAGAACGGCGCACTCCACTTCCTGGCCGGAAACGGCTTCTTCCACGAGAATTTTGTTGCCTTCCGACGCGGCGGTGGCGACAGCGGCATCCAGTTCTTCTTCCCGGTTGATTTTGGTGATGCCGACGGAAGATCCGGAAGCTGCCGGCTTCACAAAAATTGGATAGCCGAGCCGCGCGTTGATCTTTATTTTAATTTTATCGGAACCGGTGCGGTATCTATTTTTATAAAACCAAAGATATTTAGCCCCTGCAATGCCGGCGGTCTCCAGAAGGGAGTGGGTCATGGCCTTATCCATACAAACGGCGGAACTTAAAGTTCCGCAGCCGACAAACGGAAGGCCGCACAGTTCCAGCAGGCCCTGCATGGTTCCGTCTTCTCCGTTTTTCCCGTGCAGAACGGGGAAAACGCAGTCGATTTTTATCAGTTTCATGCCGTCCGGCGCCAATAGAACGAGCCCGCCGGTTCCCCGGTCAGGCGGCAGGAACGCCGGGGTAGTCTGTCCGCTGTGTTCCCAGCTGCCGTCCCGAATTTTTGCGGCGGGACCGGTGTAAAGATACCAGCGGCCCTCTTTTGTAATTCCGATACAGACGGTCTCATATTTTTCTTTGGATAGATTTTGTATAACTGAGTATGCGGATACACAGGATACCTCGTGTTCCGAAGAACGCCCGCCGAACAGGACGGCGATTTTTTTCTTTCCCATTAAACTATTCCTCCAAATTAGCAGATTCCGTTCCGCCGAAGCCTGCTCCGGTACCAGCTGGAGCTGAATCCTACAGATACTTATCATATCACATTGGCGGGAACCGCGCAATTGAAAAATTCGCCGTGGATTGCCGGGTGGAACGTATAAAAAAGTATGATGACAAAAGATACTTTATGTAGTATAATAAGCATATTCTTTGAGCCCGTTTACATGGGCTGTTTATGAAAAATTTCGGATGGGGTTCCCACGGCTTTTGTCAGGACTGGCGGGGGCTCTCAGGAGTGATTTTATTTTGGATCAGAAAGCATTTCACCTGGTTGTAGAAAAAGTGGGGGCCGTTCTGCAGGAAAGCGGTTTTCAGCCCGCGGCGGATTCCCCGCGGGAAAAGGACGGGCAGTCGGCGCTTTTTATCGGCTCACAGTCGGCGTACAGCATCTTGTACCGGGAAAATCGAAAGCGCTTTGAACTAAGGACCTGCGGACTGGAGGACGGAAAGCCAGACGGAAAATGGGACAGCGTTTCCATGTGGCTCTATGATCCCGAAACCGATTCGATTGAACAGGTTCAGAGCATCATCGAGGATTTCAACGAAACAATCGTTGGGCCGCAGCAAATCAACGCTGTGGTGCGCACGAAAAAAAAGAAACGGAAAGATGATGACAACAATGTTGATCCGCAGTTCTTTTTTAACCGATTCGTTTCTGTTTTCCCAGAACTGAAGGATGAAATTACAGCGGAAAAAGCGGCGTACGGCGGCATTCGTGCGGTTTCCTTTGCGCGCAGTCACCTCCTCCCAAGGCTGGAAGTGCTGTTTTCAGCCGGGGCGGAGAAAGACCTGATCACAAAAGCCTGCGGGCTGCTGAGTGGGATGTATACCAGCGGGGATATGGATGTCCGTTCCGTCATTACAATTGCATTGCTCAATGGGTTGAGCGACCGAGCAATTGAAGTTATTAAGCCGCTTTTCAGCGAAGAGCTTGCCAAGGGCTACAAAGCCGGGTTAAAAATGAAAGGCAAAAAAGTCAAACCTGAAAAGCGCAAAAAACGCCAAAGCATTATGGCGACTACTTTAAATGAAATGGAACGCCAGAATGAGAAGTGAAATAATTTTAGGATAATACGGCCGGTCCGAAAAACGGAGGTTTCCGCTTCCGGCGCCGTAGGGCTGGCTTATTCCCGACAATTAGTTCCTATTCCTAGATATAATAACTATTATAACTATAACAATTTTAAAATAAGACTTGACAGATGCCGCGTAAAGTGCTAAGGTAGAAGTACCTCATGAAAAGGGGCTTATTTTTTTGTGTTCCCTTTTTTGAGGGAGGCCGTGGCTTTTTAAAAGCTAAAATATTTCCGTACAGCGGGAGGTGCCGTTATGAGAGTAAAAGTAACAATGGCTTGCACTGAATGCAAACAGCGTAATTATGACACAATGAAAAACAAAAAAAATGATCCGGACAGGCTCGAAATGAAAAAGTATTGCAGGTTTTGTAAGAAACACACGCTACACCGGGAAACAAAATAAACCGGATGGAGGGGACAGTTAAATTATGGCCGAGAAATCTGCGAAGAAAGAAAATTTTTTTGTCAGGGCCGGCAGAGGCATTTCCAATTTCTTTCAGGACATAAAAGGCGAAATCAAAAAGATGGTGTGGCCAACTCCGAAAACGGTCTTTAAAAGTACCGGCGTGGTGCTTGTCACAATTATTGTAATCGGGCTTTTTGTTTTCGGATTTGACACGCTGCTGGTTAATTTGCTTGGACTGATCATGAATGTTGCAACGTGAGGCTGTAAATGGAGGTGTTTTCTTTGCCTGAAGAAGCAAAATGGTATGTTGTCCATACCTATTCCGGGTATGAAAACAAGGTTGCCTCCAATCTGGAGAAAACAGTAGAAAACCGCCAGCTCCGCGATTTGATTCAGCAGGTCCTGGTTCCCACCGAGACGGTGACGGAAATCAAAGACAACAAGAAGCGCGATGTCGAAAGAAAAATTTTCCCCGGTTACGTCCTTGTCAAAATGATTTTGACCGATGATTCGTGGTATGTCGTGCGAAATATACGCGGGTGCACAGGTTTTGTCGGACCGTCTTCCAAACCGATTCCATTGACGGAAGAAGAAGTGTCGAAACTCGGCGTTGAGAAAAAAGAAGTTGAAGTTTCTTACGGGATTGGAGACTCCGTGGCGATTACTGACGGGCCGCTGGAAGGATTTATCGGTATCGTAAAAGAAATCGATAAAGAAAAAAATCGCGTGCGTGTTACAGTTTCAATGTTTGGGCGCGAAACTCCTGTTGAACTGGAGTTAAATCAGGCGGAGGCAGTGGAATAAAGTTATTTTTGGTAATCAGCAGGTTAATCCTGCTTGTTATGAGGGGCTCTGCCCCTGTGGGAGAAACGGGAGTCTGTTTTCCGTTTCGCCATCGACCACAAATTTTGGAGGTGCAGTAAAAGTATGGCAAAAAAGGTAACAGGCCTTATTAAGCTACAAATACCTGCCGGAAAGGCAACGCCGGCGCCGCCGGTTGGGCCGGCTCTCGGTCAGCACGGCGTCAATATCATGGCGTTTACAAAAGAGTTTAACGAACGCACAAAGAGCCAGGCGGGGATGATTATCCCAGTAATTATAACGGTCTATGCCGACCGTTCTTTCACATTTATCACCAAGACGCCGCCTGCAGCGGTCTTGATCAAAAAAGCCTGCGGTATTGACAAGGCGTCCGGCGAACCCAATAAAACCAAAGTCGCAAAAATTACGCGCGAGCAGATTAAAAAAATCGCCGAAACAAAGATGCCCGATCTGAATGCTGCAACCATCGAATCAGCTATGAGCATGGTTGCCGGAACGGCGCGCAGCATGGGCGTAGAAGTTGCCGAATAAAATTGGAAGCTTCGCGGCCCCCAGTGGGAGGAACTTTGAATCCGATTTTACCACTTGACAGGGAGGAAAACGAATGAAACACGGAAAAAAATATGTCGATGGCGTAAAGCTGATTGACCGTACAAAATTATATGATTCCGAAGACGCTCTTGACCTTTGCGTCAAGACCGGAACTAAAAAATTCGACGAAAGTGTCGAGGTCCATGTAAGATTGGGCGTTGACAGCCGCCATGCTGACCAGCAGGTTCGCGGAGCGATTGTTCTGCCGAATGGAACCGGCAAAAAGGTCCGGGTTCTTGCCATTTGTAAGGGTGAGGCTGCAAAGGCAGCCCAGGAAGCCGGTGCCGACTATGTAGGCGCAGAAGAAATGGTTCAAAAAATTCAGAACGAAGGTTGGCTGGATTTTGACATTCTGGTTACTACACCAGATATGATGGGATTTGTAGGTCGTCTCGGCAGAATCCTTGGCCCACGCGGTTTAATGCCAAACCCCAAAGCCGGCACAGTTACGCGCGACATTGCAAAAGCCGTTGCCGAAGCGAAAGCCGGTAAAATTGAGTATCGTTTGGATAAATCAAATATTATCCACTGTGTAATTGGAAAAGTCTCTTTTGGAAAAGATAAGTTGACAGAGAACTTTAACGCGCTGCTCAGTGCGATTGTCAGAGCTAGACCTGCGGCTGCCAAAGGGCAATATATTCGTTCCTGTGTGGTAGCGACTACCATGGGCCCTGGGATCCATATTAATCCTAATAAAGTCGGAGCTTAATTTGACAACAGGGTATATTCGTGGTATACTAAATAGCAGTCAAAATTTAATTGAAGCTGTCCTTTATTCAAAGACAGCAGGCGCTTTTGCTTAATGGATTTTCCGGCCTGCCGAGAATAAGGTTTTGATGCGTGAGCATAAGGAAGCCTTTTCTGCGGTTGCGGAAAAGGCTTTTTGTTTTAGCGCTGTTCCTTTTTTCAGATGGAGGTGAAAAATTTGCCTAGTAAAAAGATTTTGGATGAAAAGAAGAAGTTCGTTTCGGATCTTTCTGAGAATTTAAAATCTGCTAAGACCGGTGTGCTGGTGGATTATAAAGGCATAACCGTTGCGGAAGATACAAAAATGCGGAAAGAGCTCCGTGAATCTGGAAGCAGTTATCGGGTTATTAAGAATTCACTGTTGCGTTTGGCTTTGCAGCAGGCTGGAATAGAAGGACTTGACTCCTTCTTAGTTGGAACAACTGCTGTTGCTGTTCATGGGGAAGATTATGTCGCACCGGCAAAAGTCCTTAGCAAATATGCCAAAGCGAGCAAACAATTTACCGTTAAAGCGGGCTTTATTGATGGAAAGGCGGTTACGGCGGCCGAAATTGATACGCTGGGATCCCTGCCTTCAAAGGATGTCCTTTTGTCGATGGTCTTGCGTGGCTTGAACGGGCCGATTACCGGTCTGGTAACCGTATTGAACGGGACTGTAAAAGGTTTGGTTGTTGCCCTGAATGCGATTGCGGAGCAGAAAAAATCCGCCTGATGTTTGTGTTGAATTTTATGATGAACTTATATTTTAATTTTGGAGGTTTTTGTAATGTCTGATAAAGTAGCAAAGCTGGTTGAAGATGTAAAGTCCCTTACGGTTCTCGAGCTGTCAGAATTGGTAAAAGCTTTGGAAGAAGAATTCGGTGTTTCTGCTGCTGCCCCTGTAGCTGTAGCTGCTGCCCCGGCTGCCGCTACCCAGGCTGCTGAAGAAAAGACATCGTTTGATGTTGTTTTGAAGAGCATTGGTCAGCAGAAGATTCAGGTTATTAAAGCTGTACGTGAAATTACTGGCCTTGGCCTGAAAGACGCAAAGGATCTCGTCGATGCGGCTCCCAAGACGATTAAAGAAGGCGTTTCCAAAGAGGATGCCGACTCCATGAAGGAGAAGCTTGTAAAAGCTGGTGCAGAAGTCGAACTGAAATAATCTAATTCTGTTTTATTTCTTCAAAAATAGAGAATTTAACACCCGGATGCAACATGTTCTTTTGTGCATCCGGGTGTTTCTTGTCTTATGAAATTTAATCGAAGTTACTGATGCCCTCCGCAGTTACTTTCAAATTCATGCTTATTACAAATGCTTCCAGTAGACTTTAAATTTCCATCCAAGTAATTTTGGACGGCATCTTCTGCTTTTCCAGAGGCACCGGAAATAACCTCAATGTTTTTTTCATTGAAGATATCGATGGCACCGCCTCCGATTCCCCCTGTGATAATCGTACTAATGCCGAGGTCGCTTAAATAATTTGGCAAAAAACCGGGTTTATGGCCTGGGTTAGGGTATTGTTTCCGGGCAGAAATCTTCCTATTTTCCACCGTAAAAATTTCGAATCCTTCACAGTGCCCAAAATGCTGGGATACATTCATTCCGTCGCATGCAACTGCAATTTTCATTTTATTTTATCTCCTTTTATTAAATAATAGATTCAGTCAATGTATTTCGGCTTTTATGAGACAGCAAGTACCGGCTCTAGCTTTCCCCAAATTTCCCGAATGACTTTTCCAGCTTTGCTGTCTGGAAAATCAACTACGGGTTTCCCAGAATTAACCGCTTTTATTACGGTATGGTCAAATGGAATCAGGCCAAGAACAGAGATGTTTTCCCGTAGGCAGAATTTTTGAATTTCTTTTGTACCATTCGGACTAATATTAAATTTATTAATACACACAGCAATTTTGGCGTCAAATCGGCGTGCAGTTTCAATGATACGCTGCATGTCGTGAATGCCAGAGAGGGTCGGTTCAGCTACAATCAAGACCATTTGGGTGCCCGTTACAGAGGCGATCACTGGGCAGCCAATTCCGGGAGAGCCGTCGAGAATAACTAATTTTTCATCCGTGAGCGCACTGTATAAGTTTGCCCTCACTTCTGAAACCATTCGGCCAGAAGCTCCGCTTCCAATCTGCAGTTCAGCCGTCGATAATACACCAGACTCAGTTTGAAAAAGAAGTGTTTTTCCGGAAATCTGGTTTTCCAAGTGGATCGCCGGATGCCCGTCTTTGTCATGGATAGGGCAGACAGTTTCACAGACACCACAGCCTTCGCACAAAAACGGATTTACATGCCCGCTTTGAATGGCATCAAACCGACAGAGCTGCGCACATTTTCCGCAGCCTGTACAGGCTTTCGGATCCAGAACAGCTTTTTTTAAACCATAATAAGGCTTTTCTGCCGGCTTTTCTCCATGTACGAATATTTGATGCAGATTAGGCGCTTCTACGTCGCAATCAGCAAATGCCCTGTTTTCAGAAAGACGAATCAGAGACGACGCAACCGTTGTTTTACCTGTACCGCCTTTGCCGCTTAGAACTGCAAGCTGTATCATTCGATTCCTCCTGTAGAACGGATCTGGTTATACAGTTGAAGAAAGATGCTCTGGTAACTTTCTCGTTTTACGGCAATCTTACCCTTTGCATTTAACTTTGCCTATGCCATGTCATACGGAATTCGTGTCAAGACCGGTATTTCGTGTTCCGACAAATACTGATCCAGTGGATTTTCTTTTCCCATATCTTTATTTATAACAATTCCGTGTGGTTTATGAAAAACGTCAGCAAGTTTTGCAACGAGTTTTAAATTTTCCAGTCCGAAAAGGGTCGGTTCCGCAACGAAAAGGCAGTAATCCGCATTTTTGATGCTTTCCATAACGGTGCAGGAACTTCCCGGCGGACAATCGACAATGACGTTTTCTGCATTTGGTGTTTTACAGAGTAGCTGCCGAATAACCGGGACGCCAGAGGCTTCGCCCTGATTCAGAATACCGGTGATAACGGTGACGGTTCCGGATTGCCCGGTTTCAATTCTGCCGACAGTCCGTTTTGTTTCCCGGATGGCCCCAGCGGGGCAGATCAATGAACAGCCGCCGCAGGAATGACACAGTTCCGGAAATACTTTCGGTTTTCCTTTTACAAAGACCAACGCATTAAACCGACAGAATTTCAAACAGGAACGACAGCCTATGCAGCGGCCTTCATCAAATTCCGGAACAGTAACATCCACCGTTTGTTGATTTTGCAGCGTTGGGTGCAGAAACAAATATCCGTTCGGTTCTTCAACATCGCAGTCGATATAGACCGATTTTCCGGCAGTGACAGCCAGATTGACGGAGACGAAGGTTTTCCCGGTTCCACCTTTTCCACTTAGGACAGCTATTTGCATCTCTCTTCCTCCGATGTGTGGGCTGTAGAACTTGCTTCATCAAGTTTGGAAATCTCATCAAAAGTTACGCTGGTCAGTTCTTCGCGGATAGAGTCGGACAACCGGGCATATATACTGTGAAATTTACATTCAACAGTATTTTGTCCCTTTTGGCAAACATTATCATCCAGACACCGGCTGAAAGACACATTTCCATCCACGGCTTCCATAATATCCAGCAGGTTGAGTTCTTCCGGTTTCCTATTCAGTTCATAGCCTCCATCCACCCCTTTAAAAGAGCGGATAATCTGTGCGGAACAGAGTTTGCGTAAAATTTTCAGTGCAAACCGAACACTGACACCAGTTTTTTGGGCGATTTTTTTGGCGCACGTCCTTTTACCGGAGCGGTTGATATAGTCTACCATCCGGATCGCGTCGTCTACTTCAAGAGTAATATGCATTGGAATTCCTCCGTTTGGCGGAGCCCGACATTATTGTCCGCCGTGGAAACCGGGATGGATTTCACCAAGTCTGCCAAGTTCCCCTTTCCTGAATTTTTCAATATTTTCGGCTATCGTTCCAGGAACGGCTTTCCACAGTTGAATATCGGCGGCTTTAAGGACATCGGCTGCATTTTGGCCGCAGTGGAATACGACGACAGCTTGCGCGCCGCTGTCTGCAATGGTTTGGGCCGCTTTAATCCCGGCTCCGCCCTGCTCTGCAGCGGCTTTGTTGTCAATCACTTGAAATTTATCGGTATCCGTGTCAACAACAATAAAGTACAGGGTTCTTCCAAAAGACCGGCAGACGGGGCTTTCCAGCATCTGCCCTTCGGATGGAATGGCAATTTTCATAGTTGGCTTCTTCCTAAAAAGTTATTTTATCAATTCAATTTTGGAAAAGTCGATATCCCTATTGGCTTTAACATAGGATTTGTCGCAGTGAACAGCCTCAATTTTGCCCACATACATTTTATGAGATCCGGTCATTATGGAGTCCACTACGGTGCATTCGATATTTACGGGGCAGTCCGCAAGGATGGGGGCATTCACTTTTTCCCCGTTCACTACGGCAGCACCGCACTTCGCCAGTTTGTCTTCCTGGCTTCCGCTGTGGCTGCCGAGGTAATCGAAAATTTCTTTTTGCCCCGGCCCGACCAGATTTACTACAAAACACTTTGTCTCTTCAATCATATGGTAAGAGAAACGGGACGGAACAATGCCAACCATAACCATCGGCGGGTCATAGCTGCAATTTCCGCAATAGGCCACGGCCAGAGCATTGTTCCTTCCGTCGGCACCTCTGCAGGAAACCAAAATTTTTGGCATTGGCTGCAGACAGGATTTTATATTTGCATTGACTTTTTCCATGGTATGGTTCCTCCTAAAATTCTATTTTTGTTTTACTGGGCGTGCAAAGTTTGAAACGAAACATCTACAGTTCGAAAGAATCCCCCGCGCTTTGAATTCGGCATCGGTCACCTAACAGTCGCTTTAATTCGGCGATGGCGGCGATTCCCGTACAATGAAGAGGCACAACGGCTCGAATTCCCGCATCAAGAAAAAACTGCGCTGTCTGATAAATACGTTTTTCATTCGCATTTCTCAGGTGCATCCCGCCTACGACGGAATCGATGGAGCGTCCCGGAAAAAGTTTCATGGCGTATTTCAGGCAGTTTACGACGCCTGGGTGGCTGCATCCCAGAAACACACACAGGCCACATGGCGTTTCCCAGACCAGAATCTGTTCATCCGGAAACCGGTCGGGCCGAATAGCGCCTTTTTCTTTGACGTAAAACCCCTCCGGGTCGGATTCAAAATTCGTAACGTACGGGATGCAGGCGCAAAGCGTAATTCCGGGCTGTATTTCTGTCTGTCCCTGATTGTAGACCAGTTTTTGCTGGGCAGAGCCGCAACTGTTCCAAGTCCACGGGACTCCGATATCCCGAAAATTTGTTTTTTCTGGATCGATGGAATACCGCTTTTTGAAAGCGCCCGGATGGACATAGATTTCGGGAAATGCAGCATCTGGGAAAAAAGGCAGGCCGCCGCAGTGATCGTAGTGGCCGTGGCTAATAACAATAGCGTCTGTTTTTTTTAAATCCAGTCCCATTGCCGCCGCATTGCGGCAATAAATATCCGACTGACCGGTATCAAACAGAATACGGGTCTTTTCATGTTCAATCAGAAGCGAAAGTCCATGTTCTGCAAGAATGCCGCGTTTTTGAACGATATTGTCGGAAAGGATATGGACGAGCATAATAATCGCCCCTATATTTTATTGTAAGATAGTTATGAGCATATGTCAACATAAAATTTTAAAAAAGCAAGGAAACGTCAATCGGATTTTGGCTCATTTCTGTTGCAGCGCTGACAGTTTTTGCGGCAGAATTTTCCTTTGCAGCCACGGTTGCACCTGACCAATTTGGAGCCGCAGTCAGGGCAGGCGTAGTTTCCCTTTTGAATCGCCTCAAGATTTTCAAAACTTTCCATCCATTCCTTGCCGCACCCGAGGCATTTCACTGGACAGATGTTTCGGGTAAAATTACCGCCTTCAATATGGATAACCTTTCCGTTAATCAGGCTGTCTGCAATTTTTTTCCGCGCCGTTACCAAAATGCGCTGAAATGTTGGCCGGGAGATCTCCATCCGGGCTGCGCATTGTTCCTGCTCCAGGCCTTCCAGGTCTTTCAGGCGGACTGCCTCCAGTTCTTCTACTTTCAGGATGTTTTCCGGAACGTTTGGCGCTCCGTTTTCAGCAGGAACGAAAAACGGGATGGCCGGAATGTTTTCTATTCTTCTCCATTTTACAGGTCTTGCCAAAATAATCAGCTCCGTTGCAGTAATTTTCCAGTGGTTCACTGTCTAGTTTACCGGCTTTTTAAGCATATGTCAATAAATGAATGGACCGAAGGTAGGCAGGCTTCTTCCTTATAGTTCGACATTAACATTATGATACAATAAAAAAACAGGTGACCGCTTTCGAAGAATTTAAGAAGATTTTTATAACAAAATAAACAATAAAGTGGTATGATAGATGGATAAATTGCAAGAAAATAGCTAAAATACTTGATATTTTAGCAATTTATGCTATGATAATAACAGTTCATTCAAACAAAACGGCTAATTGCCAGAGGAGTGGTTTTCCGTGAAAAAGCAAACTGTTCCGGATATTCCGGAAGATGAAAACCTTCCACTTTATTTATTCCACCAAGGGACCAACTGCAAAGCTTACGAATTCATGGGTGTCCACAAGGCTGTCTGCGGCGAAAAGGCAGGTATGTCCTGCCGCGTTTGGGCGCCGAATGCCCGCGGGGTTTCTATTGTTGGTGACTTCAATCAATGGGATCCCAAAGCGAATCGGATGAAAAAAATCAGCAGCGGTGTGTGGGAGTGCTGGCTTCCATTTGAGCTAGAGCAGTTTGCCCTTTATAAGTTCTGCATTACGACGCCAGAAGGCAAAGATGTTCTCAAAAGCGATCCCTATGCATTTCACTATGAAATTGTCCCCGGAAATGCGTCCAAGTATTATGATATTTCCGGTTACCGATGGCATGATGCGGCATGGTTCCACCAAAAAGAGGCTAAACCCCATTATAACCAGCCCGTCAATATTTACGAATTGCATTTGGGTTCCTGGCGCCGTTATCCGGACGGCAATGTATTTTCCTATGACAAACTGGCGGAGGAATTGATACCGTATGTGCAGGATATGGGCTATACGCACATAGAGCTTCTGCCTGTGACGGAATATCCGTACGACGGCTCCTGGGGATATCAGGTAACCGGTTACTTTGCCCCAACATCCCGCTACGGAGAGCCGAAACAGTTTATGAGATTTGTTGATCGGTGCCATCAGGCGGGAATCGGTGTGATTATGGACTGGGTGCCGTCTCATTTTCCGAAAGACGAGTATGGCCTTGCAAAATTTGATGGAACACCATGCTATGAGTATGCGGATCCCCGCAAGGGGGAGCATAAGGAATGGGGAACATTGGTCTTTGACTACGGGAAAAATGAAGTTATCAGTTTCCTAATCTCCAGCGCTGTATTTTGGCTGGAACAGTACCATATCGACGGAATCCGTGCCGATGCTGTTGCATCCATGCTTTATCTTGATTACAGCCGCAAGGAGGGGGAATGGATCCCAAACGAAAAAGGTGGAAAGGAAAATCTGGAAGCGGTTGCCTTTCTCCGCCGCTTGAATGAGATGGTGTTTGCGCGGTTCCCGCAGGTCATGATGATTGCGGAGGAATCCACTTCGTGGCCGATGGTTTCAAGACCGACTTACTGCGGGGGACTTGGGTTCAACTACAAATGGAATATGGGCTGGATGAACGATATGATGCATTATATGTCGTTGGATCCAATTTACCGTAAATTTAACCATGACAATTTAACCTTTTCCTTTTTTTATGCTTTTTCAGAAAATTTTGTCCTTCCGATTTCCCACGATGAAGTGGTTCACGGAAAAAATTCCCTTATCAATAAAATGCCTGGCAGCTATGAACAGAAATTTGCCAGTGTGCGTGCCTTTATCAGTTACATGATTGCTCATCCTGGGAAAAAACTGATTTTCATGGGCACAGAATTCAGCCAGTTCTCGGAATGGGATTACCGGCGGGAATTGGACTGGAATTTGCTGGATTACGAGCAGCACCGGAAACAACGGGATTTTTTCCGGGATATCAACCATTTTTATTTGGAGCATCCCGCTTTGTGGGAAGATGATTTTTCCTGGGAAGGATTTGCCTGGATTTCCAACGATGATTATAAGCAAAGCGTGATTGCTTTCCGCAGAATGGGGAAAACCGGAAAAGAAATTATAGCGGTCTGCAATTTTCTTCCGGCTTGCAGAGAAAATTATCGCATAGGCGTCCCGTACGCCGGTACTTACGAAGAAGTATTTTCCTCTGATGATGCCCGGTATGGGGGGAGTGGATTAAAAAATGGAAATAATATCCGCAGCTCGGTGCCGCCGATGCATGGGTGCGAGCAATCGGTCAGTCTAACTTTACCCCCTTTGTCGGTGATTTATCTGCAGTGCCGGCGGAAAAAATCCAGTTCCAGCCGAAGATCCCCAAACAGCAGGGCGAAAGCAGCTGGCAGGGAAAAGCTGGCGAAAGAAAACGATCAGGCCAAACAATGAAAGAAGGCATAAAAGATGCTGCCAAAACAGGAAGTTGTAGCGATGCTGCTGGCTGGAGGCCAGGGAAGCCGTTTGGGGGTTCTGACCAAGAACCTTGCGAAACCGGCCGTTCCGTTCGGCGGTAAATACCGCATTATTGATTTTCCGCTTTCCAACTGTGTGAATTCCGGCATTGAATGCGTCGGTGTGCTAACGCAGTATCAACCGCTGGAATTGAATGAATACATAGGCAACGGCCAGCCGTGGGATTTAGACAGCGTAAACGCCGGCGTCCGGGTGCTTCCGCCGTATCAGCGCAGCCGTAAATCGGACTGGTATAAAGGCACCGCTAATGCAATTTATCAGAATATCCCCTATATTGAGCGGTACGATCCGGAATATGTTATTGTGCTGTCTGGAGACCACATTTACAAGATGGATTATTCAAAGATGATTGCTTTCCATAAAGAAAAAAAGGCGGACTGCACCATAGCTGAGATTGAAGTGCCGATGGAAGATGCGCCCCGTTTTGGAATTCTGAATACCAATCCCGACGGTTCCGTTTATGAATTTGATGAAAAGCCAAAGCACCCTAAAAGCAATCAGGCTTCCATGGGAATCTATGTGTTTACCTGGAGCAAGCTGCGCAAATATCTGGAAGCCGACGAAGCCAACAGTAAATCTTCCAACGATTTCGGCAAAGATGTGCTTCCGGCCATGCTGAATGCGGGAGAGCGGATGTTCGCTTACCGGTTTGAGGGATACTGGAAAGATGTTGGAACGATTGACAGCTTGTGGGAATCCAACATGGATTTGCTGAACCCAAAGGTACCCTTGGATCTCAACGAAAACAGTTGGAAAATTTACTGCCGCAATCCGGTTATGCCGCCGCATTATATTTCCCGGGAAGCCAAAGTACAGAATTCGCTGGTAGCGGAAGGAAGCAACGTTTACGGAACCATTGACTTTGCCGTTCTGTTTTCTGGGGTTACCATTGAACCGGGAGCCGTAGTGCGCGATTCCATTATTATGCCGAATACCCGGGTTGAAGCAGGGGCCGTAATCCAGTATGCCATTATCGCGGAGGATTGCGTGATTGGGAAACAGGCCGTGATTGGTGCGCGCCCGGAGAACACTGCCGATAAAAGCACATGGGGTGTTTCAGTTGTTGGCAATGGCTGTACAATACCGCCCGGAGCGAAAATCCCGCCCAAGGCCATGATTGATGCGGATCAATTGAAGGAGGCTGGAGATTATGCGCGGGAATAATGTTTTGGGAATGATTTTTTCCAGTGTGCATGAAGAGAAAATAAGGAAACTGACCGAAAACCGGACAATGGGTTCTGTCCCCTTCGGAGGAAGATACTGCCTGATAGATTTTCCGCTTTCCAATATGGTTAATTCGGGAATCAGCAAAGTTGGAGTCGTCACCAAAGGAAATTACCAGTCTCTGATGGATCATCTTGGTTCAGGAAAAGCGTGGAATCTTTCCAGAAAACGGGAAGGGCTGTTCCTTCTGCCGCCGTTTGGTGTAGAGTCCGGCGTGGCGAACAGCCGGATTGAATCTCTGTCATCAGCCAGGTCGTTTTTGCTCAATTCTAAAGAAGAATATGTGCTTCTGACAGACAGCGACACGATATGCAATATTGATTATTCCGACGTATTGGCCAATCATTTGAAAAATTCTGCGGATATTACCATCGTCTGCCGGACGGGAAAACTGCCGGACAGCATCAGCAATCCGGCAGTTTACAGCGTAGGGGAGGACGGACGCATTCAGGACATGCTGATTAGTCCCCGGATCGACGGGGAATGCACTTATGGAATCGGCATGATGTTAATTCGGCGCGAATTGTTGATGCGCCTGATCGCCGACTGCGTGAGCCGAAATCTCTACAGTTTTAAACGGGACTTTCTGCAGAGAAATCTTTCCGGATACCGTGTCTTTGCCTATGAATTTGAAGGATTCGTTCAGACGATCTGTTCGGAACAGGCTTATTTTAGTGCGAGCATGGCGCTTTTACAGCCGGAAGTGCGGTTGCAATTATTCAAACCGAGCCGGCCGATTTACACAAAAGTTCGGGATGATATGCCGGCCCGCTATGGGTTAGGCGCATCTGTTTCAAATTCCCTTGTTGCAGACGGCTGCGTGATAGAAGGAGAAGTTAAAAACAGCATCCTGTTTCGCGGCGTCCATATTGGAGAAGGGACGGTGGCCGAAAACTGCGTGATTTTACAGGATACCGAGATTCGGCGGGATTGCCGCCTGAACTATGTCATAACAGATAAAGATGTTGTAATTCAAAATGGACGTTCGCTGTTGGGGGCTGAATCGTATCCGGTATCGATAGCCAAAGGGAGCCTTGTGTAAACTTCAGGTAGAACATTTTGAATATAGGGGGTACCAGCATGAAAGTATTGTATTGTACGAGTGAGGCGTCGCCTTTCGCTGCGACAGGCGGGCTGGCTGAAGTATCAGGATCGCTGCCGCAGGCGCTCAGACTTAGATTGATAGGCTGCCGCGTTGTTATGCCGCTTTATGAAGATATTCCGCAGGAGCTCAAGGATGGCATGAAGTTCCTGACCAGTCTTTCCGTTCCCGTGGCGTGGCGTAGGCAGTATTGCGGTGTCTTTGAAACACATGTGGGCGGTGTTATTTTTTACTTGATTGACAACCAGTATTATTTCAAACGCCATGGACTTTACGGCCATTACGATGATGCAGAGCGCTTTGCATTTTTTTCGCGTGCTGCTTTGGAAATGCTGCCCTATCTTGATTTTAAACCGGATATTATTCATTGCAACGATTGGCAGACAGCGCTTGTTCCAGTTTATTACAGTCTCTTTTATGCGGGAAAAGACTGGTATTCCGGAATTAAGACCGTATTTACGATTCATAATATCCAATATCAGGGGAAATATGGTAAAGAACTGATTGAGGATGTTCTGGGAATTCCAAAAGAAAGCACTTCCCTTTTAGAGTATGGTGACTGTGTTAATCTGATGAAAGGAGGAATCGAAAGCGCAAACCGGGTTACGACGGTCAGCCCTACTTATGCGCAGGAACTGATGGATCCATGGTATGCCTATGGTTTGGAGGGGATACTCCGGGAACGCAAGTGGAAGATCTCAGGTATTCTGAATGGGATTGATGTCAAAGTATACAATCCGGAAACGGACGAATATTTATATGAAAATTACACCAAAGATGATATTTCCGGAAAAACAGCGAATAAGCTGGAACTGCAAAGCAGGCTGAATCTTGTCAGGGACGCAAAGGTTCCGCTGGTTGGTATGGTAACCCGTATGGTTCCTCACAAGGGAATGGACTTGATTAAAGAATCTCTTGACCGTATGATGCAGGAAACCAATATTCAATTTGTTATTTTAGGTTCCGGGGACTGGGAATATGAAAATTTCTTTAAGGAGATACAGCAAAGGTATTCCGGCAGGCTTTGTTCATGCTTTGGATTTATACCGGAACTGTCACATAAAATTTATGCCGCCGCAGACATTTTCTTAATGCCCTCCAGAACCGAGCCATGCGGCCTTGCCCAGATGATTGCCCTTCGGTATGGAACGATTCCGGTTGTGCGGGAAACCGGGGGTCTGAAAGACTCAGTAACAGACAGCGGCGACGGAAAAGGCAATGGCTTTACGTTTCAAACGTATAACAGCGGCGATTTGATTTATGCGCTTCAGCGCGCTCTGAAAGGGTATGAAAACGAAGAAGGGTGGCAAGTCTTGATCCAGCGCGCTATGGAGTGTAATTTCAGTTGGGGCCATTCTGCAAACGAATATATTCGCCTTTATCGGGATCTGCTCAAAAATGGCTGAAAAAAAATAGGTTTCGATTGAGAGCAGTGCCTTTTGCATGGGGGTGGGAGAAACGGGCTATGGAATAAAAAGGGTGGGTACCACAGTTGTTGTGGCTGGTGTACTCCTTATTGCTTTTTGGTGTGTCTATCATTTTGCAAATGTATTTTACGACCGAATTTTTCCTCCTGCCACAAAAGGAATGACTCAAATAGCTTCTTCGCAGCCTTTGCAGTCCAGTTCCCTAGACACCTTGTCGCCGGAGGTATCCGGCGCAGCTGGTTCCTCTTCTAAGCAGCCATCTGTTCCAGCAGCCGCCGGTCTTAGCGGAATTTTTCAGAGCTATGAAACAGCCGCACAGAAAAAACTAAGCCGGATGAGTCTGAAAGAGAAAGTTGGTCAGGTTTTTTTGTTTGAGTGTCCTCAGTCCGGGGCCGTAAAGGTAATTGACGATTATCAGCCGGGCGGCTACTGTCTTTCAGGGAAAACTTTTCAGGGTAAGACCGCTGCCCAAGTGAAGGAATCCTTAAAAGCCTACCAGAATTCCAGCCGGACTCCTATGATCTTATGCTGCGATGAAGAAGGCGGAACCGTTGTGCGTATTAGTGGGAACCGACTGCTGTCTCCCAGTAAATTTTTATCTCCGAGTGATGTTTTCAGCAAAGGCGGATATGATGCTGTTCGGGACGATTCCCTCAAGAAAGCTAAACTGTTAGCGTCGCTCGGCGTTAACTGCAACCTCGCGCCGGTCTGCGATCTTTCTACGGATCCGAATGCTTTCATGTATAAACGTTCTTTTGGGAAGAGCGCAGAGGATACCGCAAAATTTGTGACAGTTTCTGTCCATGCTTACCAGGAGAAAAAAATTGGCTGTGTGCTGAAACATTTTCCCGGATATGGCAATACAGCGGATACTCATACGGCTGTGGCGCGTGACAGCCGCAGTTTCCAGACTTTTCAGAAAGCGGATTTCCTGCCTTTTGAAGCGGGAATGAAAGCCGGTGCTGCATGTGTGATGGTTTCGCACTGTATTGTAGAATGTATGGATGCGGAACATCCAGCCTCTCTGTCTCCACAGGTGCATGATATTCTGCGCGAAAAGCTGGGCTTTTCGGGGGTCATCATGACGGATTCTCTTTCAATGGGTGCCATAGCGGATTATGCGAAAGGTGAAAACCCCGTCGTGGAAGCGTTTCAGGCTGGTAATGATTTTCTGCTTACGTCAGATATTTCCGCAAGTTACAAGGCCCTTTACAAAGCTGTACAGTCCGGAAAGATTTCTCAGAAACGGTTGGATCAATCGGTTCTGCGGATTATCGCCTGGAAAATGGAATTGGGTTTGCTATGAAAGATTATGGCTGAGATAAAAGGAAGGCTCGGAATAGCGCGCAAGGCGCATTCCGAGTCTTCCTTTTTGGAAATTGATAAAGGAGCAGCCTTCTCAGAAATCAGTTTTCCAGAGGCCGTGCTTATTGCAGTAAGCATAGACTGTACCGGATGAGACTTCATCGAATTCCGCTTTCGGTTCCATCCCGGGCTTTAAGTACGATAATTTGATCTGTCCATCGGAAACCAGTGCAATCCATTCAATTGAATGCTCCGTCAGCATTGGATGAAGTACAGATCCAACCGTCACTTTGATTTTTCCATTTTCTTTTGCCACAACCGGCACATGCTTTTCCCTTGCAGCATCGGTAGAATTGGCTTCCAGCTTTGTCATAGCCTGTCCGCAGCAGGAGAGTACACCGCCTCCGCGCTTTATCAGGGCTACGATATTTCCACATTTTTCACAGCGATAAAAAGAAACGTCCGACATTTTTTAGTCCTTCTTTCTCTTAAATTTTCTACATTAAGTATAACGTTTTTTAATGTATAAATCTACTGAAAAAACGAAGAATTTTAAGCCCAAAAAGGCAAATGTTTTGTATATAATAATAACAATAATTATTATTAAAATAATGATTCCGCAGTAATGAACCACTTTGCTCCAGAACTGTAAGCAGGTGATTTTACATCATAGCAAAGGTAGAAGGACTAACTCCTTCGCGCTTTTTAAGGTGCGGCTGAAATAGTAAAAGATTAATGGAACGGACATATTTTTGTCACCGCTGGTTTGCTTGGAAATAACAGGATCCTCCGTTTGCAGCGAACAAACAAGGGATCCTACCATTTTCACTGTGTCCAGTTTTTACATTGCTCAATTCGTTACCATTATCTCTCTGCTTTTTGGAGGGATATCATAGAAGTGCAGAGGTCAAACACCTAAGATGACAATATGAAAAAGGAACTGTGCATCCATGCGTTTGAAGGCGCCTGCCAGGCGTGCAACGCACGCGGCATGATTCTGCACAGTGACCGGGGCAGCCAGTTCACCAGCACGGATTTTCGGAAAAGTCTCGCTCGATATGAGGCTGTGCAAAGCATGAGCGGCACGGGGCGCTGCTATGACAACGCCCGGATGGAGAGCTTTTTTGCCACGCTCAAGAAGGAGAAGCTCTACCAGCTTCAGACCGGGAAGATGCCAATGGCTAAGGCCAAAAGCGTCGTGTTCTGTTACATGCTTCTCGACTTCTCCAATCATCTATGACACCAAATAGACACTAAATGCGAAGGGAAAGGAAGAAAAGTTGAGGGAAAAGAAAATAAATGATATAGAATATGGAATTATATATCACTTATAAAAGGACAAGAAAATAGCCAAGAATCCGCATCACTACTGGATTCTTGGCTACTATTCTTTGGCAGGGGCAGAAGGATTTGAACCCTCTAAAAAGCGCTTAAAACATTGATTATACCTATATTATTTTAGCTTGTGTTGCATTTCGTGTTGCACGTTTTTACCTTCGCCAACCTTCGGCAGTAAGCTTTCAAAATAATTATTTATGAGTAAATCAGCTTCGTTTAAATCATTATCGAGTACGACCTGATAAATGTTTTTCATTGTTTGAGGATTGCTCCATCCTCCACGTGCCATTATAAGTTTATCCGCAATATTAAGCGTTACACCGACTGTTGCCATCGAACGACGCAAGTCATGAAATTTAAAACGTCCTATTCCGATACGTTTACATAACCGCGGAAAATGCTTACTAAGCAGTCCTTCGCTTATATTAAATATCCGTTCTCCATCATGAGGCAAAACTCTCAATTTTTCTGCGATATAGGGGGGGTAAATTTAATGTACGCGTTGAATCAGTTGTTTTTGTAGTTTTTACTACCATTTTATTATCCTTGTTAGGAACAAGGGCTTTATCGATTCTAATTGTAATGGTCAAGCATTTTTGTAACGCTACTGTCTAAATTGGCTCAATCCATACCTTGTCTCATAAGGCGTCCGATAATCGTTGTACGAATGAGGGC
>ENA-UOOK01000150-UOOK01000150.1-fermentation-metagenome-genome-assembly--contig:-NODE-150-length-82683-cov-10.063272_pt1 | contig 82683 bp, 90 predicted proteins | sample MGYA00245777_ERZ724023 | MGnify/ENA primary metagenome ERZ724023 (study PRJEB28704, sample SAMN03018312) | fermentation metagenome | biome: anthropogenic terrestrial biome; feature: soil; material...
TATAAACATCCAGCTGCCAGTTTTATAATTTGTCCAGCAATAATCTATATTTGATGCAAGAAATCCCAATGAACTATCTATTGTTGGTTGTATTCGTAGCCATAATCCAAATTCGGTACTATGACTATCATTTCGAAGTCTTGTCATAAATATTTTATTTTAATTTCATTGGGAACCCCTGATAAACCAGGAGTAAAGGCTGGTGAGACCACTGGGTCTGCCAGTTCCCATATTTTAGCCACCGGATCTTTAAACGCGCCATCCCCGTAAATTAAAACTTCTACCTGTTTTCCGGTTAGTTCCTTGATTTTTTTCTGAATTTCATCCACATAAAACTGTCCGTCCCTAGGAAATAACTTTAGTTTTTCTTCAGTCGCCACATTAGAACCTAATAAACCGTAGTCACGGTTATAACCGCTTCCTGCAATCACTTCCGTACAAATATCATCTAAACCATATAACTTCAGGGCGCCGCTTTCTTTAAGAATTCTTTTTGTCCTTTCCCGAGAATGAATATCAGCAGTCAGTACGTTTCTGGTGAAACGTAAAATATCCCGTGGATTATTCGAAAAATAAATAGAAATATTACCATCTATCCCTAAATCCTTGTAGGTCTGGACATAATCTACTCCTGTAAAAGGATGTTTAACCTCTTCCCCAAAGATTCTTCGATAATCTTCTTCTGTCAGAAAATCGGTATAGGGATTGATACCTGCCTCCTCCATCCGGTCAATATCCATCAAAGAATTCCCTACTTCATCAGATGGATAACTTAAAAGAAGATATACCCGGAGAAAACTCTGGGCAATAGCCTTTAAGATCAAAGAGAATCGGTTCCTGCTGATCAGCGGAAAGACAACACCAATCTCTTCCGCGCCAAATTTATTCTTTAAATCTTTACTCACTACCTCAAGCGTAACATAATTTCCTTGCGCTCTAGCCACTAAAGATTCAGTTATCCCAATCACATCCCGGTCATTAAGGATAAACCCCTCCTTTTTGGCTGCTTGTAAAAGAGAATCGACCACAATCTGGACGAGGTCATCACCTTGTTTGATAATGGGGGCCCGAATACCTCGAACTTGTGTGCCTACTGTTCTCATCCTTCTCACTCCCTACAAACTAGTAATTCAACTAAATTCCCTTCCAAACTTACACCGCAATCCATTATATTATTCACGGAGCACAAAGTAATTTAGTTAAATTTGATAAAACCAAAAGTGGTCATTATCATTAAATATAATAACAGAATTGCTATTTATACCCACAGGCGTCGCCTTTTATATAATAACACTATCTCAATATTTTTTACAGTTCTTTTTATTTTCCCTGGAAGCTTTGGAACGCTTTTTTCCAAGTCACTAGAGCGCGATCTAAACTAAAAAACCTCTTGCTGTTGATTAGCAAAAGGCTTATGGTATAGTATCATAATATCACAGATATTTCAACAAGCTTATTTTTTTAGTAGTTCCCGTCGGAGCAAATCTAAAGCCGCCTGAGTAGTACGTCTCTTAATCAAGCTTCGCTCGCCACGCCAACGAAGTTCTCGCACCAAACTTACCTCCGGTCCTTCTAAAGCTAAATACACGAGGCCTACAGGTTTTTCTTCTGTTCCGCCTCCGGGACCGGCAATCCCTGTGATCCCCACTCCCCACTCGGTAGCGGATTTTTTTCTGACTCCTTGAGCCATCAAGTGAGCTACCTCCGGACTAACCGCCCCTTCCCGGGCAATCACTGCTGCCGGTATCCCTAAAAGCTCCTCCTTAGCCCTGTTACTATAAGTAACAACTCCGCGGTCAAATACTGCCGAAGCCCCCGGTACATCCGTAATCCTATCAGCAAGTAGCCCTCCGGAGCACGACTCAGCCACCGCCAACCTCTCTCGGCGTTGAGTTAAAAGCCTTACCACCACTTGTTCAAGGGTTTCTTCATCAACAGCGAAGATGGCTTCTCCTAACCTCTCTCGTACCTTAGCTTCCAGCTCATCTAAGAGCCGCACTGCTTCGTCCATTACATTTGCCTGGGCAGTAAGACGCAGCTGTACCTCGCCTTCAGAAGCTAGGGGGGCGAGCGTAGGATTAGTCTGGTTAGCTAATAGATCGGCTACCTCTTCAGCTACAGCGCTCTCTCCTAAACCACAAAGTTTTAACACCCGGGAAAGGATAACTCCTTTACTTTCTGTTCGTAATATTGGTGACACATAATCATGAAACATGGGTTTTAATTCGCGTGGAGGACCGGGAAGACAGATTATTAACTTTTCCTTATACCTAACCACAATCCCCGGGGCCGTGCCATGAAGATTGGGAAGCGCCTCTCCTCCTTCCGGAATTAAGGCTTGCTTATAATTATTCTCCGTCATTTTTCTTCCCATCTTGGCAAAATAATCTTGAATCCATTCTAAAGAAGACCGGTCGGGAATTAAAGATAAACCAAGCACTTGAGCAACAGTTTCCTTCGTCAAGTCATCATCAGTCGGTCCTAATCCCCCACTAGTAATCACCAGCTCAGCCCGGGCTAAGGCTTCCTCTACTGCCTGTCGCAGCCGTTGAGGATTGTCCCCTACCGTACTGCGGCGATAAAGTCCTATTCCTAAACTCGCTAATTCCCGAGAAAGGAAAACCGCATTCGTATCAAGAATTTGACCCAGTAACAATTCAGTACCAACAGAAATAATTTCAGCTTGCATTGTTATCCCTTCTTCTTCATTACTTCATTCGTCACTTGCGTTAAAATTTACTTCCATAAAAACACTCAACTTAATTACTATCGATTACCTTATCCGGAACTTTTGTAAATAAAGGACTTACGGATTCCCGATTATGAATTCGATCAATCGCTTCTGCAAATAAAGGAGCAACAGATACTATTCGGACTTTTTTTGACTTTCTCAAACAACTATTAACCACCGTATCAGTTCCAATCAGGAATTCGAGCGGACTGTCTTCGATTCTGGCCACTCCTTGTTCATTAAGTAAAATATGGGTTAAACAAGCAAATATTCTTTGCGCGCCTCTGTTCTTTAGTTCCCTTGCCAAATCGATTAGGGTTTCCCCGGAAATACTAAAATCATCTACAATTAATGTGTTTTTCCCGCTTACATCGCCAATAATCTCTAAGACCTTCGCCCTTTCATCATGGCCTGTTCTTGTTTTGTCCCCAATCGCTACTGATACGCCCAAATAAGAAGCAAATTTTCTGGCTTGTTTTGTAAAGCCGGCATCTGGAGAGATCACCATCAGATCGTTAATGTTTAAATTCTTAATATATTCACATAAGACCGGCAGAGCAAACAGATGATCGACAGGTTTCTTAAAAAAACCTTGAATCTGTGGGCTATGCAGATCCATAGTTACTATGCGGTCAGCCCCTGCCAACTCAATACACTCAGCGCACACCCTTGCTCTAATTGAGACACGAGGTTCATCCTTTTTATCGCCCTTGGCATAACCAAAATAAGGAATAATCGCGGTTACCGAGTTCGCGCTGGCTCTTTTAAAAGCATCCAGCCAAAAGAGAATCTCAACAAATTCATTATTTGGATTGAGACCGATTGGTTGTACTAAATAAACATCTTTATTACGTACTGTTTCCCCGACACGAACAAATATATTCCCTTCAGAAAAGACAATAGTGTCCGCCTCTCCTAGGTCGATCCCCAGATATTTACACATCTGTTCGGCAAAGACTTGTCCAGTGCTTCCGGCAAAAATTTTTATTTCCCCGCTAGTGATCATCTTCCCCCCCTTACCTGTATTTTACCATATTATACTTTTCTTAATAATCATCTTAATCGGCATATGCCGGAACTTTATCGTTCCTATTGCTCTCTAAACTGGTAATCTGCCGATAACGAAAACAAGCTTGGATATGATCATTAACCACTCCGGTGGCCTGCAAATGAGAGTATACGATAATGGGACCAAGAAAGGTAAAACCGCGTTTTTTTAAATCTTTACTTACGGCTACCGATAAGTCAGTTTGCGCCGGGATTTCGGATTCATCATTCCACGAATTAATAAGTGGTTGATAGTCAACAAACTTCCAGAGGTAATTACTAAAGCTTCCAAATTCTTCTTGAATTTCAATAAATCTCTGTGCATTGTTAACCGATGCTTTTATTTTCTTTCCATTTTTGATAATTCCTTCATGTTTTAATAGTTCTTCGATTTTCTCGTCGGAAAAACCAGCGACTACTTTGGGATCAAAGTTGGCATAAGCCTCCCGGTAACCCTCCCTTTTCTTTAAAATAGTTAACCAGCTTAAACCGGCCTGCGCCGATTCGAGGACCATAAACTCAAAATGTTTCCGGTCATCGTAAACAGGGACACCCCATTCTCGATCGTGGTATTTGATATAAAGTTCATCATCTCCACACCAGGAACATCTTTTCATTGTTGCCACCCTCTACTCTGCTTTCTCCAAATTGAACAGGAACTAAACCTCCACTCACTCCAACCCATTTAAAACCGCGCGAAAACTCTCCAGACCCGCTTCCTATTCTTCATTGTTCCTATTCGCTATTTTCCTCTAGTTTCCTTTCATTTACGAAACAACCGCGTTGCTTTTTCCGGAATTAAAGTAACATTAGTTGCTCAACTTGCTTAAAATTCCTTCTTAAAATACTCTAAGGAATTGTATAATTCAATTATTTATGATTTGACCACAATATATTGATAGCCTAACAAAAGCCAAACATTATATATTGTGGTCAAATACGAGCTTAAGTTAATTATCCCTCTCTCACGCAAAAGACTCTTAATGATAGCCAGCGTAAACAACTACTTAGGCGGGCGACCAGTAAATAACTGCGCCTTCCCGACTCCGTAAAACTCGAGAACCTCCAAACACCAATCAATTCGTCCAATATCAATGAGTTGGTGGGCATCGCTTCCAATACTGACAGTTACACCCGCCTCAACGGCCATTTTTATATATTGCGGTCTGGGAGTCTGACTCATCCCGTGAATCTCCAGCGTCTTTCTTTTAGCCACCATCCGACGAATCAACTTTTCCCAAAAAAGCGTATCAAAATACTTCTTCGCCACCTCCCTTTCCATCTCTCTTCTTTCGTCAAAGGAAGTTGGTCGGTCGAGCAGAGGGGTCAAAGGTAGATACCCCTCAAGGTGTCCAAGAATATCGACAAAAGGGTTAGCGGCCAAAGCAAGAACCGCCGCTTTATATTCCTCCCAATAATCTTCATTGTAAAGGTCTTTTTTAATCGACCTATAACGAGGATAATGAGGAAGATAATGAACACTACCAATGACAAACTCACAAAATTCTGGAGCTCCCTCTCTCATCCATGGTCCAGTTTCTATCCCTGTGAGCAAAAACGGATAACCAGAAAAAGTGTTATCTTTTAGTTTTTGCTGAATTGTCTCTGTATAGCTCTGTGGATCACCATTGAAATAATTCTTGTTATTCGGATCCCCCGGATCAAAATGGTCGGTAATAGCAATTAATTCCAGCCCTTTTTTACCGGCCGTTTCTATAATTTCCGGCCAATCTCCCTCCCCATCGGAGAGAATCGAATGGATGTGTAGATCTACACGAGGCAATTTACTCATCTTTATCACCTGTTGTAACTCCGTAGAGAAATTCATTATAAACATAGAGCTTTATAAGTATTGAAAAGCATATTCTGAAAATGGGGGATGGAAGCTCCATCCCTTGTCTTTACTGGGCTATTTGCGTTGTTCCCAGATTCAACTATCACGCCACAATATACTGATAGCCTTTCCGCAAGCAACACACTATATATTGTGGCGTGACCTCAAATTAAGGTAACAACGCAATTAGCTTTACTAGAAGTCTATTTCTTCAATAGCTTTGCCGCCTGTTCATCAATACGTCTGGCGGCTTCTTCCACAGAACGTTCACCCGCCCAGACCAGGTCCAATTCCCGGTCCATAATCGTCCGGTACTCCTGACCTTGAGGAAAAACCGGATACGGTTTGCCATTTTTGAACGCCTCCAAGAAGTAGACCTTATGTTCAGGGAGAGGGGTTAAAAAAGCCGGTGATTCCGCAATCGACTTGAAGGCGGGAATTCCGTATCGACACTCTGCCGCGATCTTTTGCCCCTGAGGCCCGGAGTAGAAAGAGAGCACTTTCCAGACTGCGTTCATTTTTTTTGTGCCTTTAGGAACCACCCACAGATTGCTCCACACGCGGGAGACCTTTGCTGTCCGATATGGAATCGGAGCTATATCCCATTCTAATTCAGGCACTTCGGCAAAGCGATATGACCTGGAAACCCCACCGATATACATCGCTGCCCGCTGGCTCTTGAAGACTCCCTCGGATCCTCCCAACTCCTTGGCTTGACCGGCGTCGGGCGCCACCTTATGCTTTAATTTCAAATCAGCCAAGAATTGTAGGGTCTCAATAACTTTAGGCGTATTCATGGTGGATTGAGTGAAATCCTGATTGATAAAGCTGGTCCCGTTAGATAGCAGCCAATGGTACCAACCGTCGGGATAGATATCGAAGAAGAAACCCCATTGAATCGTGCGCCCACTTTTATCTGTTTTCGTTAGTGTTTTGGCTGCCTGTAAAAAATCATCCCACGTCCAGTTCTCAGTGGGAAAACTCAACCCGGCTTCTTGGAAAAGCTTTTTATTATAATATAAAACATTAGAAGTAGTGTCACGTGGGAGAGCATAATATTTCCCCTTGTATTTGAGACATTCCTCCACTGAATCATACATATCATCCAGAGGAAAACCTTTTTCAATGTAATTATCCAAGGGAAGGAGAGCACCCTTTGCTGCATAAGGCGCCAACCAATCCATACCGAGCATCGCCATATCAGGCGCGCTCCCGGAAGCGATCATGGTCAACAGTTTAGTATAATATTCAGAACTTGGCACCGTGATGTAACTAATTTCAATGTCGGGGTTGGCAGCCTCACACGCTTCCTTTTGTCTGTCTAGAAAACCGCCGTCGCCAAAGGTTTGCCAAGATATAATCTCCACCTTTGTCTTACTGGCAGCATTCACCAGGCTGAACAGACAAGATAGAACAAGAAGTAAGCAGATTAAAATTTTCTTCATTCTTCGCTCTCAGCGGCCATCGCCAACTGAGATACCTCCTTTTCTTTATTTTCTCTGGCCCAAGACGTTAAAATCTAGTTCTCACCTTCTTTCCTTCCTATTTCCCTTTCCTTCACCTGCCACCAAAACCGGAAACGGCCACTCCCTTGATAAAATACTTCTGACAGGCTAAGAAGACTAAAATTATCGGGATCAGAGCAATATTCGCTCCAGCCAGCAAAACTTCCCATTCCGTGTGCAATTCACCCCGGAAAAAGGCTAATCCCACTTGAATCGGCATTCGTTTCGTGTCGTTAATAATAATCAAAGGCCATAAAAAGCTATTCCATTCGTTTCTAAAGACAAAAATAGTCAAAGCGGCCACTGCTGGTTTGGCCAGCGGTAAAATGATGCGGAGAAAGGTTTGAAACCTTGAACATCCGTCGATTTTGGCCGCATCCTCCAATTCATAAGGGAGAGTCAAGAAATACTGTCGCATCAAAAAAGTGCCAAAGACATTAAAGACCGCAGGAAAAATCAGTGCTTTATAACTGTTTACCCATCCGAAAAACTTCATTAAAATAAAATTGGGAATAATCGTTACCTGTCCGGGGATCATCATCGTTCCCAAATATAATAGAAAAAGCTTATCTCTGCCTGGAAACTGAAGCCTGGCAAAGGCGTAGGCCGCTAGACAAGAAGTAGCTAATTGTAACAAAGTTATGACAATTGTCAAGAAAGAGGTGTTAAGGAGAAAACGACCAAAGGGCGCCATTGTCCAAGCCATTCGATAATTCTCCCAGCGGATCGGGTTTGGAATCCACCGCGGCGGAAAGAGAAAAATCTGCTCCGGTGTTTTTAAGGAGGATGATACCGCCCAGAGTAGCGGTACTAAAGCCGCGGCTGAAAAAAGAATCAGCATTAGATAGATCAGCGCGCGTTCCCAGAAAAATTGATTATGTATACGTTTGCCCTTATTATTCGCGAACCTTAAATTAAGCAGTTCCTGTTGAGCCGCAGGTTTTGTTATTCCGACCATATTCAGTGTTTCCCTCATCCTTGTTCCCTCCTTTCCTCATTCATAATAGACCCAGGTTTTCTGGATTTTAAACTGAAACAAGGTGCAAAGAAATATGATAGCGAAAAGCACCCAGGCAATAGCGGCGGCATATCCCATTCGAAACCATTCAAAACCATTCTTATAGATATAATAGACTATAGTTTCGGTAGAACCGCCTGGTCCACCCTCAGTCATGATATAAGCTGCTTCGAAAATTTTAAAAGCGCCCATCGTTTTCATTACAAATACCAAAAAGGTAGTAGGCGAGAGCAGGGGAAGAGTAATCCGGGAAAATTGCTGCCAACGAGTAGCGCCATCAATCTTTGCGGCCTCGTATAATTGATCTGGAATGTTCTGTAAAGCAGCCAAATAAATTACCATATAATAACCAGCATTTTGCCAGATATTCGTTAGCACAATCGCTGGCTTAGACCAAGTGGAACTGGTCAGCCAGTTAGGGGTCTGCGAGAAGCCAAGCTGAGATAAGAAAGAATTGATTAAACCAAAATCAGAGTTATAAAGCCAGACCCAGATTAAACCTACCGCAATCGTTGGGGTGACCACTGGCACATATAAAGCCGTACGAAACAAGGAAACTCCTTTTATTTTCTGATTGACCAGCAGTGCCAAGATAAGAGAGAGCACCGCCCCAGCCGGAACCACGCCAATCACAAAATACACTGTATTATAAAGAGCTCTCATAAAATCGGGATCCCCAGTAAAGAGTCTTATATAATTAGCCAGACCAACCGGGTTACTCTGATTGAAGAGATCCCATTCCTGAAAACTAAGCCAAAAAGCCATCCCCACGGCAAAAACAGTGAACAGCATAAAACCTAATAAGTTGGGCGCCAAAAAAAGCCAGGCGGTCCTGGTTTCCCAACGTTGGGTAGGAGTTTTCCCAAACAACGAATTTCTGAGTCCTTGAAAGAAATTAGTAACTATCATTCCTTCCCCTTTTCATTATTTTCTTATCTATGGTTCTCCCGTCTCAACAATTTAACACCCTTCTTCAGTGATTATTTGACCCTTTACTTTCAAAGATTCTATGCTTCCAGTCTAATGATGAATTTAGAAAGTAAAATCCGAATGCGACATAAATCTTTCTCCTTGTTAATTTAAGTTCTAACAAACTGAGCGGCTACACTTTCTATGTTTTTTACGAGATTAGGGGTAACATCAATCTTTGCCATTTCACACGCTAACAATACCGCACCCCCCCACGGTTCGAACCGGGGCGGAACATACTTGGCGCCATGAACATTTCTCTCCACCGCTGCTCGAAAAGAAGCAACTACTAAGGATTCACGTGCTACTCCTCCAACAAGAGAAACTGGTACTTCTTGCCCATTTGTCTCTAAACGCAACGCCAGATTCTCTACTAATTCTGCAAGTTTTTCACCAGCCCGGACTAGAATTGAATAAGCAACTTCATCTCCTTCTCTGGCCGCTTGAGCAACCAGAATGGTTAATCCGGCTATTCGCTGCCGATTAAGGCTCTGTTTATAGGCAAATCTTCGAAGCTCTTCATCGAAGGAATAGAACAAAGTACGCCGGAGAATCGTCTGAAGTAAAGTCGCCGGGGCCCTTTTGTCTGCTACTAAGGCCACTGCCTTTAACGCCTCTAACCCTATCCAGTACCCGCTACCTTCATCCCCTAAAAGAGGGATGAAGATTTTGATGGCGTTTCTTTAGTAAAGGAAAATATTTATCTTAATATGGGGAAGAATACAGATGTTTCCGGAGAAAATACTCTTCTTAAACAGAGTTTGGATAATCTTAATAAAAGAAAAGCTGAATTAATTAAAGAAATATCCGATAATACTATAAATTACTTTTCTAAAGAAAGCGGAATCGTAAGTTTTGACAGCGATGGATTGGAGGATATCTATTCAGCCGAAAATTTGGACAATTATACTTTGGACAAGTTTGAAAGAGTTAACTTAAAGGAAAAGAAAATAAAAAATAATGATAAGGTTGAAACAGGAGATTTTATTTTTAAAATAATTTATAATTTTGAATGGTATATCGGTTGTATAGTAGATGACAGTAAAAAGATAGAATCACTTGAGACAGGAAATACAGTGGAAATAACTGCTAATGACGGTAAAGATAGAATCAAAGGGAAAGTGGAGAAAATAGAAAAAAAAGATGGTAAGGCATTGCTGATATTAAAATTTAATTCTTTTTTCCAAGATTTTTATAATAAGCGTTATATAGATATAAATATAGTAAAAGCTAAGTATGAAGGAATAAAAGTACCGTTGAAATCCATATGTGATGTAGATGGATTAAAGGGTATTTATATAAAAGATATTAGTGGAATAATTAGATTTAGACCTGTAATAATATTAGGTCATAATGATGAATATGCAATAATACAGGAAGGTGATGGGAATAATTATATTAAACTAAAAGATGGAGATGAAACAAGAAAGACCGTAGGTCTGTTTGATGAAATAATTATAAATGGTGACAGTGTTAAGGAGGGACAGATAGTTGATTGACAACTATGAGGAAATTAAAGCTGAATTAAAGGATAATTTAGACAGAGTAGAGGAAAATATTAATAACACTCTTTTAAAAATGGGGAGAAAAAGAGAAGATGTAACTTTATTGGCGGTTACAAAAACAGTTGATTCGGAGAAAATCAATGCTATGCTGGAGTTGGGAGTAAAAAATATCGGAGAGAATAAAGCTCAAGAGCTAACTGAGAAATTTCCGGAAATAAGTGGAGATGCGATATGGCATTTTATAGGGCATCTTCAGACAAATAAAGTTAAATATATTATTGATAAGGTAAAATTGATTCATTCTTTGGATAGATTGTCTCTTGCAAAGGAAATAAATAAAAAGGCGGAAGCTGAAAATATTGTTAAGGAAGTGCTTTTGGAGGTAAATATAGCTGAAGAAGAATCAAAATTTGGGTTAAAGAAAGAGGAAACAATACCTTTTATTGAACAAATTTTGGATTTCAAAAATATTAAAATCAAAGGATTAATGACCATTGCACCTTTTGCAGAAAATCCTGAAGAAGTAAGATATGTTTTTAGAGATTTAAAAAAATTGGGGGAGGAAATCGAGAGAAAAAATTATCCCAATTTAGAAATGAAGTACTACTCCATGGGAATGACAAATGATTACACTATAGCGTTAGAAGAAGGCTCAAATATTGTTAGAATAGGTACAGGTTTGTTTGGAAAAAGAATATATAAATAGGAGGGGTTATTATGTCGGATTTTTTAAATAAGGTTAAGTATTTTATTGGAATTGATGATTTAGATGATGAAGAAGAGGAAGAATTTGACGAAAATGAAGATTCTGAATTACCTTTAACTACAAAAGCTACAAAGATGAATAATAAAGTTGTAAATATTCATACTAATGCCAATATGAAAATAATAGTTCACGAGCCTATGGCATATGAAGATGCTCCAAGAATCGTGGATGATTTAAAAATGAGGAAAACCGTAATTATTAATTTAGAGAAATTGGATGGAGAGGTTAAAAGACAGATTTTTGATTTTATTAGCGGAGGTTTATACTCATTGGAAGGGAATATTCAAAAAGTTACCAAGGATATTTTTGTTTTAGCGCCAAGCAATGTGGAAATAGATGGAAGTCTTACTGACGAAATCAAAAGTAAGGGGATATTCTCTTGGTAAATAGGGAGAAAGATAAGAGGTTATAATTATGATGGTTTTATATCGTTCTATAAACATATTGTTTTATATTATAGAAATATTGATAATAGTAAGGGCATTTATGTCCTTTATTCCTTCATTAAGAGGTAGTTTTCTGAGCAACTTTATTTATGAGATGACAGAACCTATATTGGGGCCTTGCAGAGGATTGTTGGAAAGAGTCGGACTTAATACTATGATGATTGATTTTTCACCTATACTGGCTATTATTTTTCTAAGGCTCATTTCTTATTTTTTAATTGCAATTATATTTTAATATGGTGATAAGATGATTGAGGACAAAAATAAGTATATTGCTAATATAAAAGATAAGAATCAAATTCTTAATGCCAGAAAATTATTGGATAAAATTGAGAAGGTTATTAAAAGCTATACTGTTTGTTCGACGGATTTTTTAGATCCTTATGAAATTAGAATTTCAAAGAGCATTTTAAATAGATTTCCTGAAATATCTTATAAGGAAGAAGGTTTGATTAAAAATTCGGAAAGAAAGATTATCCTTATATATCCTGATTACATGTCGTTTGAAGATGTAAAAGCGGATCTGTGTCCTTTATCCATTAGAGGAAGATTTGAAAATTTAAATCATAAAGATTTTTTAGGTGCAATTATGAGTTTACGAATAAGACGAGAAAAAATTGGGGATATTTTAATACATAAGGATGAAACTCAAATAATAGTAAAAAATGATATTAAAGATTATTTGCTCTATAATTTAAAAACTGTGGGCAAAGAAAAAGTTTACATAGAGGAAATAAGGCAAGAAGATTTAAAATTACCTGAAGAAGTTTATGAAGATAAGAAGGTATCTCTATCTTCTTTAAGGTTAGACGTTGTAATGAGTAATTCTTATGATTTATCCAGAAATGAGAGTTTAGAGATTATTAAGCTCAACAAAGTAAAAGTTAATTGGCAGCCTATTTCAAAATCTTTTTTTGAGGTTAAAGAGGGGGACTTAATTTCTGTAAGAGGATATGGTAGATCTAAAGTTATATCTTTAGATGGAATAAGTAGAAAAAATAAATTTAGAGCTACTGTAAGAATATATAAGTAAATGGAGTGAAAAAATATGCTTACGCCACTGGATATTCAAAATAAGGAATTTAAAAGGGCTTTTAGAGGATATAAGGAGACTGAAGTTGATATTTTTCTTGATGAAATCATATTGGATTATGAAAAGGTTTATAAAGAGAATATTGAGCTGAAGGATAAAATTACGATGTTGACAGACCAGCTAAAACAATATGATAATTTGGAGGATACTTTGAAGAATACTCTTATAGTCGCTCAAAGTACTGCCGAAGAAGTAACAACTACAGCAAGGAAAAAAGCCGAATTGATAATATCGGAAGCCGAGAGTCAATCTAAGGGTATTATTCAGAATGCCAATGAGGAAGTGCGCAATATCAGAAAGGAATATGAAGAACTAAAAAAAGAGGTATTTGTTTTTACTACTCGCTTTAAATCTTTAATTGAATCCCAATTGACAACAATGGATGAATATTATAGGCGAATTGATAAAAATAACGGCAATACAAATGTAACAGACAAGGAAATAGCAGTATCTTCCGAATTAGAAGAAGATAAAGGAATGGAGGAATAACCTCCATTTTTTTATACTCCATAGGCAAGTCCTATCCATATATAAAATTGAATTATTCTTATTAATTTGGAGATATTATTTATGAGGGGAGAAGATTGAGAAGGAAAAAAGAAATTGAAAAAAAAATTGATGATATTGCATTAAATTTAGAGAAAAGTAAAATAGGAGAGTATGTTGATCTAATCAATAACCGAAAAAAACTTCTGTATTTAAATTTTATTCAGGGGTTGGCCAGGGGGTTTGGTATGGCAGTCGGTTTTACTATCCTTGGAGCATTAGTAGTTTACTTTTTACAAAGATTAATAAAATTAAATATTCCTTTGATTGGAAGTTTTATAGCCGAAATAGTAAATATAGTTCAATATTATCTTCATTAGGAGGAATGCAATGAATAAAGAAAAGATAGAACATTATAAAAAATTGTTGGGCTCCGAAAAGAAAAAAGTTGAAAAGATAATAGAAAGAATGGAATATTCCGATGATTCAAGTTCCATGGAAAGATATTATAGTGAATTATCTTTTTATGACAACCATCCCGGAGATTTGGGAACCGAAATGTTTATGATGGAACAGGATAAAGGAATGAAAGATAAGTTAAATGATACTTTAAAGGAAATAGAAGTATCTGAGAGTAAATTATATAATGATAAATTTGGATTATGTGATAATTGCGGGAGAAAAATAGAAGATGAAAGGCTTGAAATAATTCCTTATGCGAATTTGTGTGCTGAATGTTCAAAGAAAAAGGCGTTATCCGATGAAGAAAAGATATTTGAAACAAAACCTGAAAGTATGAAATCATTTTTTCCTGCTAATGGTGATAAAGTAGAATTTGACAGTGAAGACAGTTATCAGGCTGTCGACAGATATAACAGAGTAAAAAATGATCCGTCCTTTTCCACCGGCGATTACAGAGGAATGTTGGATGAAGATGATACTGGAACGGTAGAAGAAGTAGAAAAGATTTCTGAAGAATATTACAAAAAAGGCCTCGATTAAAATAAATTAATGAAGCCTTTTTTGAAACCCATTGATGGAAAGCACAAATTAAGGAAGAATAAAGCTTTCCTATGGGTTATAAAAAAATTAGCTGGTAGTAGGAATACTGGCTTTTTTTGTTGTATAAATTCATGTATTGGATTAAAATATAAGTAAATAAACTATCTTAAGGAGGGCAAAATTTTGCTGTATGGAATATTTATACTGATACTGATACTTGATCAATTATCAAAATATATCGTGGTAAAATACTTAAAACCTGAAAGTCCCGTTGTAATAATAAAAAATTTTCTTCAATTTCATTATGTGGAAAATTATGGGGCAGCTTTCGGCATACTTCAAAATCGAAAAATATTTTTTCTGATTATGACTTTTATAGTGATCTTAATAATAATTATATTTTTGAAAAGGAATTTTTATTATCTGAGTAATTCCATGAAATTAGCCTTAGTTATGCTTATGGCTGGGGCAATAGGCAATTTAATAGACAGAATCAGATTGGGATATGTAATTGACTTTATAAGTTTTCGCTTTTTAAACAGGTATAATTTCCCTGTATTTAATGTTGCTGATAGTTTCGTTGTTATATCGACTGTTATGATTATTTATATGGTTATTTTCAATAAATATGAAGTCAGTAGGGGGCTATAATGGATATAGTTGAAATATATGTAGGGGAAGAAGATGGAGAGAGAATAGATTCTTACTTAGCCCAAGAACTAAATAATGTATCAAGAAGCTACGTTCAAGGCCTTATTAAAAATCAATTGATTACGGTAAACGGAAATCACGTCAAACCAAAGCATATAGTCAAAGAAGGAGAGCATATAATAGTAAATATTCCTCCTCCTAAGGTTTTGGATATAAAACCTCAAAATATTCCTATTGATATTGTATATGAAGATAAGGATATAGGGGTAATTAATAAACCTCAAGGAATGGTGGTTCATCCCGCACCAGGGAATTATTCCAATACTTTAGTCAATGCTCTTCTTTATCACATGGACAGTCTGTCGTCAATTAATGGGATTATAAGGCCCGGAATAGTTCATAGGATTGATAAGGATACGTCTGGGCTTCTTATTATAGCGAAGAATGACACATCCCATAGAGTATTATCGGAAGATTTGAAATCTCATTCCATAGATAGAATTTATACGGCTTTGGTTCATGGAAATATAAAAGAAGATGATGGAACTATAGATAAGCCTATAGGCAGAGATCCCAAAAACAGAAAGAAGATGGCGGTAGTTTACGAGAATGGTAGAAAAGCCGTTACTCATTTTAAGGTACTAAAGAGATACGGAAAATATACTTTATTAAAACTAAAATTGGAAACAGGAAGAACTCATCAAATAAGGGTTCACATGGCATATATCAATCATCCTGTAGTGGGAGACCCTCTTTATTCGAATTTTAAGGAGGAATTTAAATTAAAGGGACAACTTCTTCATGCAGGGAAAATTGTTTTTAATCATCCCGTTAGTGGGAAGCATATGGAATTTACTTGTGATATTCCTGAATATTTTAAAAGGGTACTTAAAATATTGGATATAAAAGAAGGAGAATGAAATGAATACAAAAGCTCTAATAATGAACGAAAAGGCAATTCAAAGAGCTATTACAAGAATTGCCAATGAAATAATTGAAAAAAACAAGGGGACAAATGATTTAATCTTTGTGGGAATTAAAACAAGAGGAGTTCCCTTTGCCGAGAGATTATCATCAAAAATATTTGAAATAGAGGGAATAAAACTTTCTGTTGTAGTTTTAGATATTACTTTTTACAGGGACGATCTGACGAAAATTTATAAAGATCCCATAGTAAAAAATAACAGCATAGATGTTGATATTGATAATAAGACAATAATATTATGTGATGACGTTATTTTTACGGGAAGAACCGTAAGAGCAGCATTAGATGCGTTAATAGATAAGGGAAGGCCTAAAAGAGTCCAGCTAGCGGTATTAATAGACAGAGGTCATAGAGAATTTCCCATAAGGCCAGATTATGTAGGCAAGAATGTGCCTACTAAAAAAAGTGAAGTTATAAGTGTACAATTTAAAGAGACGGATAAATTGGAACAGGTAATTATTAAAGAATAGAAAGGAAAAAAGTTCCTGTTTATTCCGCTCTTTTCATCTTTTCAATTATATCTTTATCCGGATTTACATATATGGTTTTGTAATTTTCATATATTACCATTCCGGGCTTTGAACCCTTTGGTTTTTTAACATATTTTTTCAAAGTATAATCTACAGAGACATTTTGAGAATTTTTTCCTCTGCTGAAATAAGCCGCCAATGTGGCTCCCTCTATTATAGTTGTTTCAGGTATATTTTCATTAAATCTTATTATCACATGACTTCCGGGAATATTCTTTCCGTGAAGCCATAAATCCTCTCTGTTCGCAAATTTTAAGGTCAGATAATCGTTTTGTTTATTATTTTTGCCTACGAAGATATCAATGCCATCTGAAGAAATAAAATGATATGGTTTTGAAACAATAGTTTCCTTTTTCTTTTTATTCCTTGGATTGCTTTTTATATATCCTTCATTAAATAATTCCTCTTTGATTTCATCTAATTCAGTTATATCTGTACAGTTTTCTATTCCTATCATTACATTTTCCAAATATGATATTTCTTCTTCGGTTTGAGGTATTTGCTGGTCAAGAAGCTTTGCGGCATTTTTTAATTTTGCGTATTTTTTATAGTATTTTTGCGCGTTTTGTGACGGGGACAATTTTACATCTAAAGGAATAGAAATTACCTCTGAATTTTCATCATAAAAGTTTTCTAAATTTATTTCCTTAATTCCTTTATCTATTTTATAAATATTGGCAGATATTAAATCTGCATATATCTTATATATATCCCTTTTTTGAGCTTCAACCAGTTCCTTCTTTTGCTTGAGAAGTTTGTTCCTTGATCTTTCCATCTTTGTTTCGATTATCTTTTTAATAGATGAGGACTTCTGGGAAATCCTATCTGATATATCCCTTTTTTCATAGAATTTTTCTAATATTTTACTCATGGAATTATCGTATTCTTTAGGAAAATGATTAAATTGTAATATGTCCAGGGCATGAAAGAATACCTTGCCTAAAGACTTTGCATTTATAATATTAGGGGTAAAGTTATTTGTATTTACACCTTTTATTAGATCAGAGAAGGATAAAAATATTTTTTCCATTTCTTCATTGCTAACTGAAGACAATAAATTGTCTCCGTTAATATTTGCTCTGTAGCATATTTCTCTACTGACTAAAGGGCTTAATCCCGTATAATTTTTATAAAAGAATTTATATATTTGACTGTTCTTATTTGTATTATCAATTCTTTCTGAAAAACTTTTCTTATCTAAATTTAAAGGATTTAATTTTTCTTCAGAAGGGGGGTATTCATATGTTAGTCCAGGAAGTATCTGCCTTATTCTGCTTACTCCTTCCGGAACTCTTTTAATTGAGTCAATAATCTTTTTTGTGGATTTTTCTATAAGTATTATATTGCTCCATTTTCCCATTAATTCAAATATTAAAGTTTTAACGGTTAATTCTCCCATCTCATTGGGAGATTGAATATCCATGGATATAACTCTATCCAGTTGAAACTGTTCGATATTTAATATATACCCTCCCTGAATATGTTTTCTGAGAAGCATACAAAACATAGGAGGATTATCAGGATTTAATTTTGAAGTTTTAGTCAGGTAAGCACGGGAATTATTGCTGCTGACTGAAATAAGAAGCTTGTAATTTTCTCCTTTGTTATGAATATGAACAAGTATTTCATCTTTTTCCTGCTGATATATCTTATCGATTCTTCCTCCGTATATATTTTCATTTAATTCTTTTACTAAAGCTCTTGTAACTATTCCATCAAAAGACATCTTTATTCCTCCGTAGTAATTTTGTAGATAAATTTTTATCATATAAAGTATAGCATTTATTTTAATTAAAATAAATATTATAAAATAAATAAATAAAAATGGAATTTTTCTACGAGCTATAAAACAAGGATAAAATTTTAATTTTTTGTAATAATCAATGGATAAATATCTTTAATAGTATTATAATTTCTATATGGCTTTAAATTGACAGGCATGTAAATTGTGGTACAATGGTTTATAATAGTAGCGGAAAGGATGATAGATAATACCATGATAAAAAGTATGACTGGTTTTGGAAGAGGAGAAAGCAGCGATGGTATACATAGTTTCACTGTGGAGATTAAAACTCTGAATCATAGGTATAATGATATTGTTATCAAAATGCCCAAACATATTGGATATCTGGAAGAGAGAGTAAAGAAGATAATTAAGAAGTATATAATCAGGGGAAGAGTTGAAGTATATATAAATTTAGAGTATATTAATGAAACAAATGTAGATATTAATGTGGATATACCTCTTGCTAAATCATACAAATCCGCCTTGGAGAGAGTTGCTGAGGAATTGAATATTGAAGAAAAAATAACTTTAGATAATATTGTAAGCATACCTGAAATTATAAAGATTCAGAGAAAAGAAGAGGATGAAGAGGTAATATGGAATTGCCTTAAACCTGCCGTAGAGGATGCGGTAGATTATATTATGAATATGAGAATTAAGGAAGGCGAGGAGCTTAAAAAAGATGTGTTGTTAAAAATAAATAACTTTAAAGAAATAATAAAGAGTATAGAGAAAAAAGCTCCTTTCATAGTAAATGAATATAAAGAGGGATTAAGAAAAAGAGTTTCAGAGCTATTGGGGGATGAGTTTAATTTAGATGAAGAGAAATTAATGAATGAAGTGGTATTTTTTGCTGATAAGAGCAATATAAATGAGGAGATTGTAAGGCTTTACAGCCATATAAATCAGTTTGAGTCAAGTCTGGAATTAAACGAGTCCGTAGGAAGAAAATTAGATTTTTTAATTCAAGAGATGAACAGGGAAATAAATACTATTGGTTCAAAGGTGAATGATATAGAAGTAAACAGTTGTGTTGTGGAAGCAAAGAGTGAATTGGAGAAAATCAGAGAGCAAGTACAAAATTTTGAATAAAACAGGAGGTATAATTGTGGGTATTAAGTTAGTTAATATAGGTTTTGGAAATATTGTTTCAGCAAACAGGATAATTGCAATTGTTAGCCCCGAATCAGCTCCAATTAAAAGGATGATTCAGGAAGCAAGGGACAGAGGAATATTAATTGATGCTACTTATGGAAGAAGAACAAGGGCAGTTATTATAACTGACAGTGACCATGTTATTCTTTCTGCAGTTCAGCCTGAAACTGTAGCCCATAGATTTAATGATAAGGATAATTTTGATGGTGATATAGATTAGAAAGAAGGATTTATGATGAGCAAGGGACTTTTAATTGTTATATCGGGACCATCAGGATGTGGTAAAGGAACAATATGTGAAGAACTACTTAACAGAAATAAATCATTAAGTGTTTCTGTCTCGGCAACTACTCGTTCTCCGAGAAAGGGAGAAGAATACGGAGAAAATTATTTTTATATGGATGAAAAAAAATTTCAAGAGATGGTAGATAATGATGAATTTTTGGAATATGCTTTTGTTCACAACCATTACTATGGAACTCCTAAACAATTTGTTTTTGAAAAATTGAAAAAAGGTGAAGATATTATTTTGGAAATAGATGTTCAAGGAGCATTAAATGTAAAGAAAATATATCCCGAAGGAGTTTTTATATTCATACTTCCGCCTTCAATAGATGAACTCAAAAATAGAATAGTAAAAAGGGGAACAGAAAACCTTAGAGATATAGCCTTAAGACTTCGCAATGCTTATGAAGAATTAAACAAGGCTTTTGAGTATGAATATCTTGTCATAAACGATGAAGTTCCGAATGCAGTCAGAAAAATTGAGGCGATAATAATTGCCGAAAAATGCAGAGCAGTGAGACAGCGTTCTGTAATTAAATCAATTTTAGATTAAGGAGGATACTATATGTTTTATACATCTATTAATGAGTTGGCTAAAAAAGCTGACAGCAGATATACCCTTGTTATTCTTGCATCTAAAAGAGCAAGGCAGATAGTTGATGGTTCGAAGCCATATATTACTACAGATTCTACGAAACCTGTTTCTATAGCTATCGAGGAAATAGCTGAGGGGAAAATAACCTATAGAAGACCTGAAATTAAGGGAATAAAGTAGGTGGATAAGATGTTAAATGGTAAAAATATCCTGATAGGAATAAGCGGAGGGATTGCATGTTATAAGGTATGTGATGTGGTAAGCAGGCTCAAAAAACTTAATTCAGATGTAGATGTGATTATGACAAAATCTGCTGTGGAGTTTGTTTCTCCATTGACATTTCAAACCTTATCCCAAAATTTTGTTTATGTTGATATGTTTAAAGAGCCAAAGACTTTTGAAGTGGAACATATTTCTCTTGCCAAAAAAGCGGATATTGTTCTGATTGCTCCTGCCACGGGAAATATAATAGGCAAGATTGCAAGCGGAATAGCTGACGATATGCTCACGACGGTTATTATGGCTACCAGAGCAAAAGTTATCTTTGCTCCGGCAATGAATATGAATATGTATACAAACCCTATAGTGCAGGGGAATATAAAGAAGCTCTCAAAATTGGGTTATGAATTTATAAAACCAGGGAAGGGAAGACTTGCTTGTGGAGATTATGGAGAAGGCAAGATGGCGGAGCCTGAAATTATAGTGGATTATATATTGAATTCATTTCATAAAGATGATTTAAAAGACAAGAAAATAGTCATAACTGCAGGACCTACAATAGAACCTTTAGATCCGGTGAGATATATGACTAATTTTTCCAGCGGCAAAATGGGATATGCCTTAGCTGAAGAAGCTAAAAAAAGAGGTGGAGAGGTTGTCCTCATAACCGGTCCGGTAAATTTGACCCCGCCTTATGGGGTAGAGATAATAAAAATTAATACCACTATTGAAATGTTAAATGCAGTTGAAAAAAATTTTGGCGATTGCGATATTTTGATAAAGGCTGCTGCTCCTTTGGATTATAGACCGGAAACCGTAAGCAAAGATAAAATTAAGAAAAACGGGGAAAGTCTACAGCTTAAATTTGTTCCGAACCCTGATATAGCGGCTCATTTTGGGAAATTTAAAAGAAACCAAATTATAGTGGGGTTTGCTGCAGAAACAAATAATGTCATAGAGTATGCTAAAGGAAAACTGAAAAAGAAAAATTTCGACTTTATAGTTGTTAATGATATTTCCAAAGATGGCGCAGGATTTAGAACGGATACAAATATAGTCTCAATAATTGATAATAAAGATGTGGTTGACAATTATCCTCTAATGGAAAAAAGAAAATTAGCGGGAATTATATTGGATAAAGCAGTGGAATTGATTGACAAAAGAGATAAGTTATAACTATTTTTAAATTGGGAAGGTTGATTTCCATGGAAAATTTAGCAGCACAGGTAATTATTTATAATAATTCTTCAAAAACGGACAAACCTTTTACTTATTTAATAGAGGATAGAATGAAGGATAATATTCAGGAAGGAATGAGAGTTGCAGTTCCCTTCGGAGTTGGAAACAGAATTATTCAGGGAATAGTTGTAAGGATATTTGAATGGAAGGATAAGACTAAAAATTTAAAATATATAGCAGATGCATTGGATTTTGAACCTATTTTATCTAAAAATATGATTGAATTAAGCCTATGGATGAGAGAAAATTATTTATGTTCTTATTTGGATGCTTTTCATTTGGTTATGCCTCCGGGAGATTTTAAAGAAATTCGAACTGTTCTTAATGTTAATAATGTTCCTTTAAAAAATTTGACAAAAGAAGAAGAAAAAATAGTAGGATGTATAAATCAAAAGGGAAAATGTTACTTAGATGATGTTAAAAAATTTATGGATCACGAGAATGCCAATAAGATTATTAATAATTTAAAGAAAAAAAATATAGTTTATAATACTTTGGAAATTGAAACTAAAATAAACAAAAAATTAGAAAAATATATTTCTTTAAGTTCAAATCAAAGTAAGGATGATATTTTAAAAGATATAAGTTCCCGAGGAAAAAAACAAATAGAGGTAGTCAATTATCTTTATAAAAAAAAAGGAGCTTTTATAAAAAATTTAATGGAAGATACGAAAGCCTCCTATCAAACTATAAAAGCCCTTGCTGATAAGGGTTTAATAAAGGTAACCGAAACAGAAGTGTTTAGGAATGTCATCAAGAGTGATATAAGCCCTTATAAAAGGTTTAAACTTACACCAGAACAACTAAAATGTTTTAATACAATACTTGATGATATAAATAAAAATGGTTCCTTTTTAATTCATGGAGTAACGGGAAGCGGAAAAACAGAAATTTATCTTCAGATTATTGAAGAAATGATTAAGGCCGGAAAGGATACAATAGTATTGGTACCTGAGATATCCCTTACACCTCAAACGATTGAAAGGTTTGTGGGAAGATTCGGGAGCAATGTTGCGGTTCTTCATTCCAAGCTTTCTTACGGGGAAAGGTTTGACGAATGGAGAAAGATAAAGGAAGGAAAGGTTAAAATAGCTATTGGAGCCAGATCGGCTGTATTTGCTCCCTTTAATAATTTGGGGCTTATTATAATTGACGAAGAGCATGAAACAAGTTATAAATCAGGGATGAATCCTAAATACAGTGCTTACGAAGTAGCAAGAAAAAGATGTGACATGGAAGGAAGTTCTTTAATATTGGGTACGGCTACTCCATCTGTTGAAACTTATAATAGTGTTTTAAATGGTGAAATAAAATTATTTGTTTTAAAAAAAAGAATTAACAATAAAAAGATGCCTGTAATGGATATAATAGACATGAGGGAAGAATTAAACAATGGAAACAATTCTATATTCAGCAGAAAGCTATATAAGGAAATAGAAGAAAATTTGAAAGAGGGCAAGCAGACCATACTTTTTTTAAACAGAAGAGGATATTCTACCTTTGTTTCTTGTCGAAAATGCGGGTATGTGATAAAATGTAAAAGTTGTGATATAACCATGACTTATCATATACAGGAAAATAAATTAAAGTGCCATTATTGTGGAAAAGAAATGATTGCTCCCAAGATTTGTCCTAAATGCGGGAGTAATTATATAAAATACTTTGGTATAGGAACTCAAAAGGTTGAAGAACAGGTGAAAAAATATTTTCCTAAAGCCTCGGTGGAGAGAATGGATACAGATACGGTAACAAAGAAAGGAAGCCATGAAAGGATATTTGGAAGGATGAAAAGGGGAGAAACAGATATACTTATTGGTACCCAGATGATTTCAAAAGGTCTTGATTTTCCTAATGTAACTTTAGTTGGAATAATAGCCGCAGATACCAGTTTAAACCTTCCTGATTATAGATCAAGCGAGAGAACTTTTCAGCTTCTGACTCAAGTGGCAGGGAGAGCGGGAAGGGGAGATTTTGAAGGAAGAGTAATAGTTCAGACTTATAATCCCGAACATTTCAGTATTCAAATGGCAAAGGATTATAATTATGAAGGCTTTTTCGATAGGGAAATACTCTTAAGAAAGGAATTTGAATTTCCACCCTTTACAAATATTTTGAGTATTATTGTATATGGAAAAGAAAAAGAACAAGTTATAAATGTGTCTAAAGATATACATAGTGAGATTATAAAAAATTTGGAATTGATTTATGATTATAATTTAATAAGAAATATATATGGCCCTAATCCTGCACTTATAGAGAAGATTAAGGATAATTACAGATGGCAGATATTATTTAAATGCTCCGATGAAGATTTATTTCAGTTAAAAGATATCATTAGAAGGGTATGTATAAACAATAGGGATGATAAAAAATATAGAGGAGTTAAATTTAATATTGATATAAATCCCAGTTCAATATTATAGGAGGAAAATGTTATGGCAATTAGAAAAATTAGATATTCAAAAGATCCGATTTTAAGAAAGAAAGCTAAGGAGATAAATAATGTTACTGATAGAATAAAAGTCCTTTTGGACGATATGGCGGAAACTATGTACAGTAAAGAAGGATTGGGACTCGCGGCACCCCAGGTTGGGGTATTGAGAAGAGCTGTAGTTGTGGATGCGGGGCAGGGCCTTTATAAATTGATAGATCCTCGTATAGTTGAGCAGGAAGGTGAATTGATTGATTTTGAAGGCTGCCTGAGTATACCGAGGATAACCGGAAAGGTTAAAAGGCCGGAAAAAGTAAAGGTTGAATATACGGATATAGACGGAAACAGAAAAGAAGTAGAGGGAGAAGGGCTTTTTGCCAGGGCATTATGCCATGAAATTGATCATTTAGACGGAATATTATTTACCGATCTTATAATTGAAGAAGATAAAGAAAAAAAGGAGAAGTGAAATAAGGGGTGAATATATGAAAATCATTTTTATGGGTACACCGAAGTTTGCCACTCCTTCTCTTGAAAAATTATATGAAGAAGGCATTGATATTTCTCTTGTTATAACTCAAAGAGATAAACCTAAAGGCAGAGGGAGAAAACTTCTGCCTACTCCTGTAAAAGAAAAAGCTTTGGAATTGGAGTTAGAGGTATATCAGCCGGAAAATGTAAACAGTAAAGAGACAATAGAAGTTATCAGAAATATTTCACCTGATTGCATAGTGGTGGCAGCTTATGGACAGATACTGAAGGAAGAATTGTTGAGTATACCGAAATACGGCTGCATAAATATTCATTCTTCTCTTCTTCCCAAATATAGAGGAGCCGCACCGATTAATTGGGCAGTGATAAACGGCGAAAAAGAAACAGGAATTACTATAATGGAAATGGGAAGAGGACTGGATTCGGGGGATATTCTTCTTCAGAAAAGTTTAAATATAAAAGAAGATGATGATTCGGAAACGTTGACTGACAAACTTTCTTTTTTGGGAAGTGAGCTAATAGCGGAGGTTTTAAACAATATTGAAGTATCAAAGAAGAATAAAAAGCCACAGGGACATTATGATTCTTTTTATTATGCTCCAATGTTAAAAAAAGGGTTGGGAAGAGTTAATTGGAATCAGCAAAGGATTAATATCAGAAATTTGGTAAGAGGTCTTAAACCTTGGCCTATTGCTTACACTTATTATAAAAATGAACCTATGAAAATTTATAAGGCATCTGCTGATGATACAATGGCGGGGGGAAATAATGGGCAGATTGTAAGAGTTGATAATTCAGGGATATATGTAAAATGTGAAGATGGTGTTATAATAATTGAAGAACTTCAATTTCCGGGCAGAAGAAGAACAAATGTTAAGGAATATTTGAAGGGAAATAAAATGGAAATAGGTGTTCAGCTAAATTAAAGGTTTAAATTATAATGTTTTTGGTATTATATTAAATAGGAAGTTGAAAGGGAGGATTTCTATGTATGGAAATTATGGATACTATGGATATTATGGTTATAATACAGGTATGCTCCTGCTAATTCCGGCTTTAATTTTATCACTGTATGCACAGGCTAAAGTTAGTTCATCTTTCAATAAATATTTAAAAATACAGAGCAGGTTGGGATACTCGGGAAGAGAAGTAGCGAGGATGATTTTAGACAAAAATGGTTTAAATGATGTAAGTATTGAAACTACAGGAGGACAATTGACAGATCACTATGACCCCAGAACAAAAGTCGTAAGATTATCCAAACAAGTGGCAGAGGGCAGAAGTATTGCGTCCATAAGTGTTGCTGCCCATGAAACAGGTCATGCTATTCAGCATAGTGAAGGTTATTTTCCGCTTTTACTGAGAAATAATATAGCGCCTATTGCAAGTATAAGTGCAAGATTTGTTTGGATATTAATACTTTTAGGGTTTATAATAAGTCCGTTTTTCTTGGAGGCCGGAATACTTCTTTATGTGGGAATTGTTCTTTTTCAGGTTGTTACCCTTCCTGTGGAATTTAATGCCAGCAAAAGGGCATTATATCAATTGGAAGGTGGGTTTGTTGATGAGGAAGAAGTAAAACCTTGCAAAAAAGTATTGAAGGCCGCCGCATTGACATATGTTGCGGCAACTTTGGTGGCTATAAGTCAGTTAATAAGGCTTATAGGCTTATCGGGCAGGAGAAGATAATCGATAATATCAGATAATAAATATATATTATTTGAGTAAGGAAGCCATATAATATAATCCTTACTCTTTTTCTTTATCATATAAATTATTGGAGGGAATGTGGTGGCAAAGAGTGCTAGAGAAATTGCGTTGAATATATTGGTTGATGTAAACGAAAAAGGCGCTTATTCCAATATTGCAATATATAAACATTTACAAAATTCAATGGATAAGAGAGATGAAAATTTAGTAAGGGAAATTGTATATGGAGTATTGGAAAACAGATTATATATTGATTATATAATAGGTAAGGTATCTAAGATTAAATTGAAGAAATTATCTGCTCTTATACTTGAAATATTGCGAATAGGCGTATATCAGATAGTTTTTATGGATAGAATTCCTGATAGTGCAGCAGTAAATGAAAGCGTAAATCTTTCAAGAAAATATTCTCACAAAGGAACTTTAGGGTATGTGAATGGAGTGCTGAGAAATATTTCAAGAAATAAAGAAGAACTGATAAAAATCAATAAAAATAATGTATCAGAATATCTATCCATAAAATATTCTCATCCTAAGTGGATTGTCGATAGATGGCTAAAAGAATACGGAGAAAAATTTACCGAAGAACTGTGCATTGCAAATAATCAAAAACCTAAATTAAATATACGAGTTAATATTTTAAAGACAAGTAGAGAGGATTTGAAAGAAAGACTTATAAGTAAAGGATATGATGTAATAGAAACTAAATATTCCTATTATGGGCTTATCATAGAAAATCCCTATAGAATTACCGAATTGGATGAATTTAGAAAAGGGTATTTTACTATTCAGGATGAAAGCAGTATGCTTGTTTCTCAAATAATGAATCCTGAAAAGGACAGTTTAGTTGTCGACGCATGCAGCGGGCCGGGAGGTAAAGCTACTCATATGGCGGAAATCATGGACAATAAAGGCAAGATTATATCCCGTGATGTGTATGAACATAAGATTAAGTTAATTGAAGATAATTGTGAAAGATTGGGAATAGATATAATTGAAACTCAAATTCAAGATGCATCTGCGATTGATGAATATTTAGTTAACAGGGCGGATTATCTTTTGATAGATGCTCCGTGTACAGGGTTTGGCCTTATAAGAAGAAGACCGGAGATTAAGTGGAATAGGGAAGAGAAAGATATCAATAACTTACTTTCTGTTCAAAAAGATATATTGAATACTTGTTCCAAATATTTAAAAGTGGGAGGAATTTTGATTTATAGTACATGTACGATTATTTCAGAAGAAAATATAAATATGATAAGAAATTTTCTGAAAGACAATAAGGATTTTAAGTTAATGGGCTTTAAGGAATTGATTAAGGAAGATCAAAATTTATCGGGGACCGAAAATGGTTATATTCAATTATTTCCCAATATTAGCAGTACAGACGGTTTTTTTATTGCCAAGATGAAAAAAATTAATTAATATTATACATATATATGGTATAATATTAACTTGAGATAGGGATAGGAGGATTTTTTTGATTAGAACAGATTTAAAATCTATGTCGCTGGAAGAGCTTAAAAAGGAATTTCTGAAAATAGGGGAAAAACCCTACAGAGGATTACAATTGTATAATTATATGCATAAAAATATGAATAGTGATGTTTTAAATATTAATTCCTTCTCAAAAGAGCTTAGGGACAAGCTGAATAGAGATTATTATATCAGTGATTTAAAAATATTGGAAAGATTTGATTCCAAATTAGACGGCACAAAAAAATACTTGTTTCTTTTAGAGGATAATAATATTATTGAAGGTGTAGCAATGAAATATAAATATGGATATTCTGCTTGTATATCTACTCAGGTAGGCTGCAGAATGGGATGTAGTTTTTGTGCCTCCACTAAAGAAGGGATAATAAGGAATATCACACCAGGGGAAATGTTAAGTGAAATTTATAATATTCAAAGAAATCTGGGCATAAGATTGTCCAATATTGTGCTGATGGGCAGTGGTGAGCCTTTGGATAATTACCTTAATGTAATGAAGATGCTGAGGATATTGAATGATAAAAATGGGCAGAATTTTAGTTTTAGAAATGTAACCATATCTACCTGCGGCATTGTACATAAAATTTATCAGCTTGCTGATGAAGAGATACCGGTTACTTTATCCGTGTCTCTCCATTTTCCTTTTAATGAATTGAGAAGTAAGATAATGCCTATTAATAATAAATACCATATAGAAGAAATTATTAAGGCATGTAAATATTATGTAAATAGGACTAATAGAAGAGTTACTTTTGAATATACTTTAATAGAAGGCCTCAATGATGGGAGAGAGTGTTTGGATGAATTAAAAAGAATACTCAATGGTCTTTTATGCCATGTAAATATTATACCGCTAAATCCTATTAAAGAATTTAAGTATAAAAAGCCTGAAATGGATGCAGTAAAGATATTTGTGAAAGAACTAAATAAAAATGGTATACCGGCAACTGTTAGAAGACAAATGGGAGCTGATATAGATGCTGCCTGTGGACAGCTTAGAAGAAGTTATATGAATGAAAAAGGCTTATTATAGCGAGGTGATTTTATGGAAGTAGGAGTATATACCCATAAAGGTAGAATAAGGGAAAATAATCAGGATTCCTACTATTTATCTACGGATAATGAAATTCCATTGTATGTAGTTGCTGATGGAATGGGTGGCCATAAGGCAGGGGAAGTTGCCAGTGCTATGGCGGTTGAGATAGTTGAAGACGTTTTTTTGAAAAGCCAAGATCTGCTTAAAAAAAAGGATGCGAATATACCTGGGCTAATAAAGAAGACGATTGAAGAAGCAAATAAGGAAATATTTCATAAGTCATTGAGCAGTGAAGAATGTAATGGCATGGGGACTACAATAACTTTGGCATATTTTGCATCTGAGAGGCTCTACATTGGTCATATTGGAGATAGTAGAGCGTACATTATAAGAAATAAAGAGATTAGACAGTTGACGGAAGATCATTCTTTAGTAGCGGAAATGGTTAAAAACGGCAGTATAAGCAAGGAAGAGGCCCAAACTCATCCTCAAAAGAACATAATTACGCGGGCATTGGGTACAAGTGAAAATATTCAGATTGACATAATTATAGAAGAATTGATTGATAAAGACATAATACTTCTTTGCACCGATGGACTTACAAATATGATTACTGAGAAGGAAATTATTGAAATTCTTCTTGCTGATGATAATTTACAAAAGTGCTGTGAAAAATTAGTAGGAGAAGCTAATAGTAGAGGCGGATACGATAATATTACGGCAATAGCCGTTAGGGCTAAGAGAAACGAGGTGATGAAATGATTGGAAAGTTGTTAGGCGGAAGATATGAAATTATTGAAAAAATCGGCGGCGGGGGTATGGCACTTGTATATAAAGCAAGATGTAGATTGCTTGACAGATATGTAGCAATAAAGGTTTTGAGAGAAGAATTCACTTCAGATGAAGAATTTATTAGAAAATTCAGGAGAGAATCTCAGGCAGCGGCAAAACTATCCCATCCCAATATAGTAAGTATTTATGATGTAGGTGTAGAAGGGGATATTTATTATATCGTCATGGAATATATAAAGGGCAAGACTTTAAAGGAAGTCATCAGAGAAAAAGGAAAACTTTCCTTCGAGGAGACGGTTGACTATTCGATTCAGATAGCAGAAGCTTTAGCCCATGCTCATGCCAATCATATTGTTCACAGAGATATAAAGCCTCATAATATAATGATTACAGAGGACGGAAGGGTTAAGGTAACGGATTTTGGAATAGCACGGGCTGCGACATCTTCTACCGTTACAAATACTAATAATGTTTTAGGCTCAGTTCATTACTTTTCTCCGGAACAGGCAAAAGGCGGATATACGGATGAAAAGTCCGATATCTATTCCCTGGGAATAGTGATGTATGAAATGATTACGGGAAGGGTTCCTTTTGAAGGGGAAAGCCCGATTTCCGTTGCATTAAAACATGTTCAGGAGGAAATAGTACCACCTTCTCATATAGACCCCACCATTAACAAAAATCTTGAAAAGATTATAATGAAATGTGTCAGAAAAGACCAAGTGGAAAGATATAAAAGTGCAAATGAACTTCTGGTTGATTTGAAAAGAATTAAAAATAACTGGGATGATGACATGGTTGGAGAAGATGATGTTTCATTAGACTCACCTACCAGAATTATACCTGTTGTGAAGGAGGAGAGTCCTAAAAACATGAAGAAGAAGAAAAAAAAGAGAAACGGAAACAATAGGGTTGTATTTTTTGCAATACTTGCTGCATTTCTTCTTGTTAGTGCCATGGCTTTCGGATTTTGGCAATTTAAAGATAAGTTTCTCTCTACGACCGTGAAAGTCCCGGATGTAAGGGGACTTCAAGAAGATAAGGCTAAGGAAATGATTGAGGCAGAAGGGCTGAAATTTTCGGTTAAAAGCAGGATATTCAATTCGGAATTTGAGGAAGGAGATGTCATTTCTCAAAGTGAGAATCCTGGAGATACTGTCAAGAAAGGATATCCTATAGAGGTTGTGGTCAGCAAGGGAAGCAAACTCGTAAAAGTACCTAATTTTAAGGATGAGGATATAAGCAATGTAGATTCCCTGTTGTCTGAGAACGGTCTTAAAGATGGCGGAGCAGAGTATGAATTTGACGAAGAAATACCGGAAAATATAATTATAAGTCAGGACCCGGAAGCATATTCGGAGGTACCGGAAGGTACAAAGGTACATTTTGTCGTAAGCAAGGGGCCGAAAGTTAAAAACGTGATTATGCCGAAACTTGTAGGAAAGACCCTTGAAGAGGCATTACAGATTATAAAGGAAAAGGGCTTAACTAAGGGAGAAGTTGTACCTCAGCCCAGTGATGAAGTAGAAGAAGGCAAGGTTATATGGCAAAGCTACGAGCAGGGAAATGAAATTGAAGAAGGTACCGCAGTTGATTTATATGTAAGCAGCGGAAAAGGCGGAGGATCAGGAGACAATAACGGAGATAATGATGATAAAGACAATCCTGATGATAATAAAGAAATTTCCAGTGATTTGAATATAACAATACCTCAAGATAAGAGTCAAACCGAAGTTAAAGTTCTTAAAATAGACGGAGGAGCAAGTACTGTTTACTATGATAGGATTCACTATCCTTCCGACGGAACCATTGTTATACCTATAAAGGGAACTAAAAATACTAAGTTTGAAGTATACTTTGATAATACTTTGCAGGCAACCAAAACTTTGGTTGATTGATAATTTGTTTTTAATTTTTCATAAGGGAGGGCTATAATGCTGGAGGGTACAATAGTAAAGGGGATAGGCGGCATTTATTATGTAAACACAAAAATAGGAATGTATGAATGCAAAGCAAGAGGGATTTTTAGGAAAAAGAATATTACGCCCCTTGTAGGAGATAATGTGTTAATCGATGAAAATCCCTCGGCTCATACAGGGTATATGCTAGAAATCAGAGAAAGAAAAACGAAATTTGAAAGGCCTCCAGTAGCTAATATTACCCAAACTGTAATAGTTATGAGTATCAAAAATCCTGATATTAACCTGTGGCTTTTGGACAGATTTTTGATATTAGCCAAATATGAAAAAATAAAAGAGATAATATGTATAACTAAAAATGATTTATGCGTTAACAAGGAAGAAATTAATTTGATAAAGAAAATTTACAATTCCGCCGGATATGAAGTATTGGGACTCAGCAAATTTTTTGATGAAGGAATGGATAGATTAAGAGAGATTTTAAAGGACAACATAACAGTATTTTCTGGGCCTTCCGGAGTAGGAAAATCTTCACTGCTGAATAAAATACAGCCGGATTTGAGTTTGCAGACGGGAGAAATTAGTCATAAGACTAAAAGAGGAAAACATACTACAAGACATGTGGAATTACTGGAACTTAAAGGCGGAGGCTATGTAGTAGATACTCCGGGTTTCAGTACTTTGAACATTGAATTTATTAAAAATGAATCAGAGGTTCAGCAGTACTTTAATGAGATAGCGGAGAATAGCGGCAATTGTAAGTTTTCCGACTGCCTTCACTATAAAGAGGTTGACTGTGAGGTAAGGAGGAAAGTTGAAGATGGAGTCATAAGCAGGGAAAGATATGAAAATTATTTGAGATTTCTTCAAGAGATAAAAAGTAACAAAAGGAGATATTAAAATGATAAAGATCGCACCATCAATATTATCTGCTGATTTCAGCAATTTAAAAGATGAATTGAAGAAAGTGGAAGAGGGAGGAGCGGATTTTATTCATCTGGACATTATGGATGGAAATTTTGTTCCGAATATTACTTTCGGACCTCCTGTGATTAAAAGAATAAGAAATGTAACAAAATTACCTTTTGATGCTCACCTTATGATAGAAAATCCCGAAAGGTATATAGATGATTTTGTAGATGCAGGGGCAGACATTATTACCGTTCATGAAGAATCTACCCGCCATCTTCACAGGACAATTCAGAGCATTAAGAATAGGGGAATAAGGGCAGGAGTAGCGTTAAATCCCTCAACGCCTTTAAATAATATTGAATATATCATGGAATATATCGACATGGTATTAATAATGACCGTGAATCCGGGATTCGGGGGCCAGTCCTTTATTTCGTCAATGAAGAGGAAAATTTCAGATCTTAAGGATATTATTGATAAGAGAAAATTAAACATCGAAATACAGGTAGACGGAGGAATAAAGTTAGATAATGCAAGAGAAATAGCCAATCTGGGAGCAGAAATATTGGTAGTAGGTTCCGGAATATTTGCGGCAGAGGACCCAACAGAGGAAACAAAGAAATTTAAAAATATATAGTGAAATTTTATATGATTCATGTTATAATGAGGATGCAAAATAAAATATAGTTTTAACACTAGGGGAGTCGCAATGACTGAGAGGGAAGTTAATCTTCCGACCCTTGAACCTGAAATGGATAATACCAGCGGAGGGAAGTGTAATTGTTTATGATTAAAAACCCATTGCCTTTTCAGGTAATGGGTTTAATTTTTTATTAGGAGGGATTTATAATATGTCGGATTCAAAGAAATGGAGTACTAAAATGATTGCTGAAGGCGGAATAATGATTGCATTGGCTACTCTTTTAAGTTATGTAAAGGTGTATGAAGCTCCTCAGGGAGGTTCCATAACTGCCGGAAGTATGATACCTATCATGATATTTGCAATAAGGTGGGGAGTAGGACCGGGAATAATAGTTGGAGGAATATATGGTGTGCTTCAGTGTATACTTAATCCTCAAGTCTATCATATTGCTCAGTTTTTCTTGGATTATCCTTTGGCTTTTGCTTGTTTGGGTTTTGTAGGAATTTTTAATTTTAAGAGAGAAAAATATACGACAAAGGATTACATTGTACTTATAATAGGTATATTATTATCTGTAGGAGGAAGATTTATATGCCATCTTCTTTCCGGAGTAATATTCTTTGCCGAATATGCAGGAGGGCAAAATCCTTGGATATACTCTGCAGGATACCAGATGAGTTATCTTCTTCCAGAGTTTATTATATCGTCCATAGTAATGTCTATACTGCTGAAACCTTTGAGTAAACTTAGAAAATAAGATTGAGGGGATTTTATGAAGGGGCTTATTATATCAAACGGAGAAATTAAGAATGACAAATTGTTAAGAGATGTGGCAAGAGATTCGGATTATATAATTTGTGCCGACGGCGGAGCTGACTATATAGCCGATACATCTATCAAGCCAGACTTCTTGATAGGAGACTTTGATTCTATAGATAAGGATACGTTTAGAAAGATGGAAAGGGATAAGGTGACAATTAAAAAGTTTCCCATAAAAAAGGATTATACGGATACAGAATTAGCCATCAACATTCTTATTGAAAAAGGTGCCGAAGAGATAATTTTTATAGGAGCAACGGGCTCAAGATTAGATCACAGTCTTGCCAATATTCATCTTCTCTATAAATTATATAAAATGAATATTAAAGGAACTATTGTTGATGAAAACAACAAGATATTTATCGGATATGGAGATATTGTTATTGAAAAAGAGGAAAATACCTATGTTTCAATAATCCCCATGTGGGAAAGGGGAAGCATAGTTACATTAAAAGGTTTCCAATATGAAACAGATAGAAAAAAGTTCGAATTTTCTTCATCCTATGGAATAAGCAACAGAATAGTCAAAGACAGAGGAGAAATTAAAATCGAGTCGGGAGAATGTATAATTGTTATATCCAAGGACTGATCTTCTTTATATGGAAAATACAATTTTGTAACTATAATATATATATCTGAATAATATGTAGTAAAGTTTGTGGCAAGAGGTGGTGGTTTTATGAGAGGGGGGAAACCTTGGCATATTAGACCTCCGCATAGATGTAGACGCGGTCCCTTCAGAATAATAGGACTGATTTTGATGATATTGGGAGGAATATTAATTATTAAGGTAATACCGATTAATTTTTGGCTTCTTATATTTGCTTTTGTTATATTCATAACAGGTCTTCTACTATATAAATGCGGATAGACACAAGGGGACGGTTCTTCCGTGCTGTTTAAACAGCACGGAAGAACCGTCCCCTTGTGTTAAATTATAATGCTCTTGTTACATTTCCGGATCTTAAACATCTTGTACAAACGTAAATCCTTTTTGGGGATCCATCAACAATGGCTTTAACTTTTTTTATGTTAGGAGACCAGGTTCTGCTGCTTTTTCTATTTGAAAAGCTAACCTTCTTCCCGAATGTTTTTTCTTTTCCGCATATTTCACAACGTTTTGACACAAGAAACACCTCCTCAAATCTATGCTGAATTTCATTATTTTTCATATGCTTTATTATTACAGCATATAATTATTCAATAACAACATAATCTATTTTAACATAATGGATATTAAAAATGCAATACGTAGAATTAAATTTAAAAGATAAACAGCAATAGTTGAACTATTTGATATAATAAGGTAAAATGTAATCATATAAATATTTAGGAGGAGGTAGAATATGCCAGCGAAATTTAATGACGAATACGGATATATTTCCATAGATGATGATGTGATAGCAACAGTTGCAGGATTATCCGCAATGGAATGTTACGGAATAGTAGGTATGGCAACCAAGAGTGCTACGGAAGGCTTCTTTGAGTTATTAAAATGGGAAAATCTATCTAAAGGAGTGAAAGTTCACACAAATGAAACACATATAGTTGTTGATTTATTTGTCATACTTCAATATGGAATAAGAATGACGGTAGTTGCCGAAAATATAATTGAAAAAGTTAAATATAATGTTGAAAATCAAACAGGACTGAAGATAGAAAAAATAAATGTGTTTATTCAGGGTGTTAGGGTACAAAAGTAGTAAAGGAGGTACTTGATATTGAATAAGGAATATATAGACGGCCAGGATCTCAAAAAGTTATTCATAGGAGCAGCAAACTATTTAGATCAACATAAAGACGAAGTAAATTCTTTAAATGTTTTCCCGGTACCTGATGGAGACACAGGCACAAATATGTCCTTAACATTGAAATCGGCTGTAAAACAAATATTGAATCTTGAGGAATTAAGCGTAGATAAAGTAGCAGCAGCAGCAAGTAACGGATCCTTAATGGGAGCAAGAGGAAATTCAGGAGTTATACTTTCTCAGCTTTTTAGAGGCCTGTCTAATGGATTGAAAGGGAAGAAAGTGGCTTATATAAAGGATTTTGCGGAAAGCTTCAATATGGCTCAGGAGACCGCATATAAGGCCGTCATGAAGCCAACGGAGGGTACTGTTTTAACGGTAGCAAGAGAATGTGCCGACAAAGCAGCACAGCTAAGTAAAGATGAAAAATATATATCCGAATTTTTGTATAAAATAATAGAATACGGTAATGAAGTACTTAATAAAACTCCTGATATGCTTCCTGTACTTAAACAAGCAGGAGTAGTTGATGCAGGAGGAAAGGGGTTACTAGTAATACTTCAAGGTGCATATAATACTTTGAATACTGACGAGGAAATTGAATTTCATGAGACCAGTACAGGTGTAAAGACTCAGAATCAGAATATGAATTTCCATAAGGATATTGATACCAATGATATAAAGTTCGGGTACTGTACTGAATTTTTAGTAAATAATACGGATAAAAATCCCCAAGTCTTCAGAGAGGAATTAGCTCCCCTTGGAGACTCTCTTCTTGTGGTAGGGGGAGATAATTTTATAAAAGTTCATATTCATACAAATAATCCCGGTATAGTTTTGGAAAAGGCAGTAGAGATTGGAGAATTAAATGATATTAAAATCGATAATATGAGACGTCAACATCGAAGGCTTGTTGTTACCGAGGAAGAAGAAAAGAAAGCAGAAGAGAACGAAAAAGAAGAAGAAAATTTGGAAAATGATGAAATCAGAAAGTACGGAATCATAACTGTATCAATGGGGGATGGAATATCCGAAGTTTTTAAGGGATTGCATGCGGATTATATTATACCTGGTGGACAAACAATGAATCCCAGTACGGAAGATATATTGAATGCTGTTAATAAAATAAAGGCAGAAAATATTATTATATTCCCGAATAATAGCAATATAATTCTTGCAGCGGAACAGGCTAAAGAATTAAGTGACAAAAATATATATGTGTTTCCTACGAAGACTATCCCTCAGGGAATTTCTGCCCTGATATCCTTTAATGAAGAATTAAGTGTTGAAGAAAATATTGAGAATATGAAGGAAGCAATTGGGGAAGTAAAGACAGGGCAAATAACATATGCCGTGAGGGATACGGAGATGAATGGAACAAAGATTAAAAAAGGAGATATCATAGGAATCTCAAATGGAGATATAAAAGCTACAGGTCAAGATGTTCAGGAGGTATCTGAGAGGCTTTTAAACGATATGGTTGATAAAGATACGAGTATTGTAACTATATTCTATGGAAATGACACAGAAAAAGAGCAAGCTGATGAGTTGGCTGGAAAAATAGAAAAAGAACATAATGACTGTGATATAGAAGTTATATATGGAGGGCAGCCTTTATATTATTATATTTTTTCGATAGAGTAATTTCTTCTTCCCCTATTTTTATAGGGGAAAATCTGTTTAAGAGGTGAAAAAATGGATAGATTATCAGCGTCTGTCCAATATGTAAAAGGTGTTGGACCCAAAAGAGCAAGCAGACTTAAAAAGTTGGGGATAGTAACGATAGAGGATTTATTGTATTACTTTCCGAGAACATATGAGGATAGAACCAAATATTCCAAAATTAGGGATTGTGCGGATGGAGAAAAAGTCAGTTTAAATGTTGTAATTGCAGGTTCTCCTTCTATATTGAGGCCGAGAAGAAAATTGTCTATCCTTAAAGTACCTGTAAAGGACAGTACAGGTGCTGCATATTTGGTTTGGTTTAATCAGGATTACTTGGCTGATAATTTCTCTGAGGGAGAAGAAATATCGGTAAATGGAAAAATTAAAAGAAATAATTTCGAAACTCAGATAATATCTCCTGTTTATGAAAAAAGGAACAAGGGAAATAAAGTCGGAAGTATAGTTCCTATATATTCCGTGACTGATAAATTAAGCGTAAACGAAATGAATATAATGATTGCAAATGCATTGAAAGAATACATAGATGAAATAGAAGAAATTTTTCCTGATGACTTATTAAAATCCTTTAATCTGATTTCTATAAAGGATGCAATTAAAAATATTCATTTTCCCCAAAATAGAGAAACTTTTATGGCCGCAAGAAGGAGACTGGTATTTGAAGAATTATTTATCCTTCAACTGTGCCTCTTTATAATAAAGAAGAAATTCGGCCTTAAGGATGACGGCATATCCTTTGATAAAGATGTGAATATCAATGAATTTACAGAGAACCTGCCTTTTAAACTTACGAAGGCCCAGGAGAAGGTATTTGAAGAAATCCAAAGGGATATGGAAAGCAAGAGGCAGATGAACAGACTTATACAGGGAGACGTAGGTTCGGGGAAAACTGTTGTTGCTTTGATGGCAATATATAAAGCTGTTAAATCGGGATATCAGGCAACTATGATGGCGCCAACGGAAATATTGGCAAATCAGCATTATGAAAGTGTATGTAAGTTTTTTGACGGCATGGGAATCAAATGTGAGCTTTTAACGGGAAGTTTGAGTGTAAAGGCCAAAAAGAGAATATTGGATGAGTTGCAGTCCGATGACATAGATGTTCTTATAGGAACTCATGCTGTTATTCAGGACAATGTTAAATTTAATAAATTGGGGCTTGTAATAACGGATGAACAGCACAGGTTTGGGGTTAAGCAAAGAAAACTTCTTTCGGAAAAGGGATTGAATCCGGATACTATAGTAATGACAGCAACTCCTATACCAAGAACTTTAGCTTTAATTTTGTACGGGGACTTAGACATATCCATAATAGATGAACTTCCCCCTGGGAGAAAAAAAGTTGAGACTTATGCGGTAGGTGTAAGCTATATAAAAAGGGTGAATGAATTTATAAAAAAACAGGTAAGGGGAGGAAGGCAAGCTTATATAGTATGTCCTTTGATTGAAGAATCGGAAGAGTTGAATTTAAAGTCAGTTGAGGAATTATATGAGAAGTTCAAAAATGAAACATTTAAAGAATTTAGTGTAGGCCTTTTACATGGGAGAATGAAATCGAGCGAAAAAGATGAAATGATGGAAAATTTTAAGAATCATACTATAGATATTTTAGTTTCTACAACTGTAATAGAAGTGGGAGTAAATATTCCGAACGCAAATATAATGGTTATATATAATGCGGAACGCTTTGGACTGAGCCAGCTTCACCAATTAAGGGGAAGGGTCGGGAGAGGGGAATACCAATCCTATTGTATACTTATAAATGAAAGCGGCAGCAAGATATCAAGAGAAAGAATGAAAATTCTTCAAAGTACCACAAACGGTTTTATAATATCGGAAAAAGATCTGGAGTTAAGAGGTCCCGGAGAATTTTTGGGACTCAAGCAGCACGGACTTCCCGATTTAAAGATTGCGAATCTATTTACCGATATGGATATTTTAAGGGAAGTTCAAAAAAGGGTTATGGAAATATTGACGAAAGATCCTGAATTAAAAGACGAAAAATATAAGAAGATAAAAGAAAGAATGAAAAAAATGTTTAAAGGAAAAATTGATGAAATCATTTTCAATTAATGGTATTTATGCTAAAATAAAAAAGGTATTTAAAGGAATAAGTAAGGAGTGTTTTCCTTGAGAGTTATATCGGGAAGCAGAAAAGGGCTTAGGCTTAAAACCCCAAAGAACCAAAACATAAGACCGACTCAAGATAGAATAAAAGAATCCCTTTTTAATATATTAGGGATTATTGATGAAAATTCAATAGTATTGGATTTATATGCAGGTACCGGAAATATAGGGATTGAATTTTTGAGCAGAGGGGCAATGAAATGTTATTTTATTGATAATTCTTATGAAGGAATAAATTTAATAAGGGAAAATATAAATATTTCAAACTTTAATGAGAAAAGCTACATATATAAGAAGGATGTCCTGAAAAGTTTGGACTTTTTTAGTAAAAACGGTATTGTTTTTGATTATATTTTTATGGATCCACCTTATAGGCAAAACTTACCGGGCAAAACCTTAGAAATTATTTCAAAAAAGAATGTTTTAAAAGATAATGGAATAGTAGTAGTTGAACATGAAAAAAAATTATCCCTTGGAAATAGAATTTTAAATTTAATAAAGACTGACGAAAGAGATTACGGAGATAAAATAATATCATTTTACAGCCTTATAACAGAAGGAGAGATAGAGTAATGAAAGTAATATATCCTGGAAGTTTTGATCCTGTAACAAACGGACATTTAGACATAATAGAACGATGTTCAAAAAAATTTGGAAGAGTAACAGTGGCGGTACTTAATAACAATGCCAAGAATACGCTTTTTACGGTTGAAGAAAGAAAGGACATGCTAAAAGAGGTAGTCCGTAAGTACAATAATGTTGAGGTCGATAGTTTTTCGGGACTTCTCATTGATTATGCAAAAGAGAAGGGCATATTTACTGTGGTCAGAGGATTAAGAGTGATTTCTGATTTTGAATATGAGATGCAGATGTCCCTTATTAATAAAAAATTGTGCAAGGATATAGAGACTATAATGATGGTTTCAGATAGCAGGTATTCATTTTTGAGTTCAAGTGTAGTCAAGGAGATTGCAGAATTTGGAGGAGATATTTCCTGTTTGGTTCCTAAAAATGTGGAAAAGGAATTAGTGAAAAAAATAAAAAGGAGGTAAATTTTCTGATGGAGGTTCTAAATTTAATTGATGAAATGGAAGATATAATAGAAAACAGTTCTCAAATACCTTTTTCCGGAAAGAGCATATTGGATAAGGAAGAGCTATTGGAAATTATTAAAGAAATAAGGCTTAAACTTCCCGATGAAATAAAACAAGCTAATTGGATTAAAGAGGAGAAAAAGAGAATTCTTGCGGAAGCTCAAAAAGAAGCCAATACATTAATGGACGAAGCAAAGATCCATCTTGAAGAATTAGTCGAGAGGGATGAAATAACTAAGGCTGCCAAGGAAAGAGCAGAAGAAATTTTATCCAAAGCCCAATCAAATGCAAAGGATATAAGAATAGGCGCAATGGAATATGCCGATAATCTGTTAAGAGAAACTCAGCAGAATTTAAAGGATCTCATTATAGTTCTTGAGCAAAACAGAAAAGAATTAAGCGGGCCTAAATAGTATTTTTGTGGTAGCCTATAATTGCTGATATTATTGAAAAAATAGTTAAGGATATAATTACAATCAATTCCAACTGTATGGAGGAAAATAAAATCTTTGTCCAATTTGCTGGAGAAAATACTTCCCAAGGGTAATTTTCCACTGAGAATGATGTTATTGCCATATCCTTATATTTTAAATTATATATTATATAGCAAAAGAAGCCGGAAAATATTCCGTGAAGAAATTTTGCAAAGATATACAATTTTTGATTGATATCGGTAGAGGATATAAAATTTAAAGCTTGACTATGTATAGATAGTCCGCTCCATCCGATTAAGAAGCTTATAGATGTTAATTTTTGAATTAGCGGTATTCCGTTTGATTCGGCTATGGTTCTACAACCTACTGTTATTTCGATAATTCCTGAAGCTATTCCCCTTAATAAATTTGTACTTATATTAAACGGAATGATTTCATGGAATATTTTTAGAATTAAATAAAATAATTTGGACTCATATAGTATTTCTGTCAAAACAGAATAAAATATAACAAATCCTCCAATTAAGAGAATTGAATTTATGCTTTCCTTTGTGCTGTTTGAAAGAATAGTACCAAGGTTTTTTGAATTTTTATTTTTAAACAGCAGAAAGTTTTTAGCCGAAATGAATACATTATGTTTTTGGTCCTTATATTTAAAAGAAATATTATGTTTATAGAATCTGAATATTAGTCCTACGGTTATAGCACCTAAATAGTGAGAAGCAACTATCAAAGGGCCGACTTGGGGGCTGTTTAGCATTCCTATGGAAACGGCCCCTATCATAAATAATGGGCCTGAAGTGCTGGAAAAGGAGATTAGTCTTTGAGATTCGATTTTTGATATAATTTGTTTCTTTCTCATATTGGAAACAATTTTAGTCCCGACGGGATAACCGGAAGTGATACTCATTGTAAAGGGGAAAGCCCCTTTTCCTGAAACATTAAATAAAGGTTTCATTATAGGTCCGAGTATGTCTCCCATAAAATCCACAAATCCTAAGGAGACTAATATTTCAGAAATAATAAAAAAAGGAAATAGGGAAGGGATCAATACGTTGAACCACAAATTAAGTCCTTTCACAGCGCCATTGATTGAAGTTTTCGGAAATAATATTAAATTGTATAATATCCATAATATAAATATAATGAATATGGTATTTGATAAAGATATTTTCTCGCTATTTTTTGTTGCTTTCATTTTGTTCCCTCCGATTTTATATAATTATATTGAATAATTGTGGGATATATGATTTTATTTTAAAGGGAGTGATACTATGAGTAAACCAAAAATAGGTCTTGCTTTAGGTTCCGGATCTGCCAGAGGATTAGCCCATATAGGAGTGTTAAGGGCGTTGGAAGAAAATAATATAAATATAGATTTTTTTTCGGGAAGCAGTGCCGGTGCATTGATAGGAGGACTGTACTGTACGGGTATATCTCCTAAGATGCTGAAGGGTCTTGCGATCCAGGTTGATAAGAAAACATGGTTGGATTTTACCGTCCCAAACAAGGGGATAGTGAAGGGGGACAGAATAGAAGAAATACTGAAAATAATAACGGGAAGCAGAAATATTGAAGATTTGGATAAAAAAATATCGATAGTTTCTACAAATTTAAATAATGCAGAGGAAGTTGTGTTTACTTCAGGCCCACTGTATAAAGCTATAAGGGCAAGTATATCAATCCCGGGGGTTTTTGAACCTGTAAAATTCCATAATGAAGTATTGGTAGACGGGGGAGTTGTGGACAGATTGCCCGTTTCCGTATTAAAGGATATGGGTGCCGATATTATAATAGCCTCAGATGTGGGATTTGGTAGTTATCAGAGTAGGATATTTCGCATTTTTGATATAATTCAGCAGTCTATAGATATAATGTCGAAAAGAATATACGAAGAGGATAAAAGGCTTGCTGATATAATTATTCAGATTCCCCTCTCCCATATAGATTCTTTCAGCTTTGAACGAGTAGAGGAATGTGAGGAAATAGGATATAATACAACAATTAAAGCGATATCACAAATAAAAGAAAAGATAAATGAAGTTTCTAATCTTTAATATAAGGAGATGTGAAATAGTCCATATTTCCCCTATAGGATTCCGGAGGTTTCTGGATACCCATATAATAAATGTCCGTAGCTTTTTTTTCCAATAAAATCATTTTTTCCAATAGGGGATCGCTGATCTTTTTATAGTTTGAAAACTTGTTTATTATCTTTATATCCGATTTATTCTTAATTTCCTTTAATATTTTAAGGCCCTTTTTATTGGCGCCGAGAATTCTTATATATTTAGGATAGCTTTTATTAAACAAAGAAAATTCATCTTTATTCATATTGAGCAGTAAATGGATAAGTATTCTTTGAATTCTTGTTTTAGTATATCTTTTTGTGGAAACGCAATTAACGAGAGAACTTAATGAATTACATTTGTATGAATACTTCAATATGCGATTTTCCAGACCGTTTTCCATATCCATCAAATTATTAAGTTTGTCCTTAGAAGCAGTCCTTAAAAGATATAATATTATTTCAGAATAATTTTCCAAGCTGTTAAAAGAATATTTATTTTCATCATATTTTAAAAGCTCTTCATAAGCGGAAGGCGGCACTAAATTTTTTATCTTGACTAAATTATTTTTTAATATCTGCCTTCTTAAAGCTCCGGAAGAAGAAAACTTCCCTGACAATTCCTCTTCCCTATAATCATTTCCTACTCTTTTAATTGTAAAGGGTTTTATATTGCTTTTAATTCTATGTAGTGCTTTCAGGTATTCTATAGCCAATATATTATTAGGAGAACGAATGATATCTTCTAAGGGGAAGTCAGAATGATATTTATCGGCATCCATATAATCTTCCAGTGATTTCATCCGAGACTGAGCATAGGAATACCCGTCTTTTAAATATTTTTTCAGATATTTTTTAAAAGGTTCCGGTTCTTCACTTAGTATATGGGAAATCATTTTTAAATACTTCATATCCCCAAGCTCGCTTCCAAAGGATATATAATCGACTATATTCAGGCTGTCTAATAATTTTACTCCTCCATAAGCAAATATTTCTGCACTTTGGACAGAATAAAAAACAGGAAGCTCAATAATCAAATCCACTCCCGAATCTATGGCCATCTTTGCTCTTGCCCATTTATCCACGATAGCCGGCTCTCCCCGTTGAAGAAAAGAACTGCTCATTACCGCAACGGAAAAATCACATTGGGTCTTTTCTTTTGAAAAATTTAAATGATAACTGTGACCGTAGTGGAAAGGATTGTATTCGGTTATAAGTCCGAGAACTTTCATCTTATCTTATCCTCCATAATTATAAAGACTGTATATTGATATTATAACATAATTAAGTCATAAAATGATTTTACTGTTAAATGAATATTTTTGATTGATTTTTATAAGAATTTGTAATAATATGATTAATAGTGGTAATCAACTTATTTGGGAGGTATAAAGGATGAATATACTTGTAATAAACTGTGGCAGTTCTTCTCTTAAATATCAGCTTATCGATATGGAAGGAGAAAACTTGTTGGCCAAAGGTCTGGTTGAAAGAATAGGAATTGAAGGTTCCAGGATAAAACACAGGACAACCGGAAAAGAGGAAGTTGTAATTCAAAAACCGCTGAAAAATCATAAAGATGCCATGAAGTTAGTCTTGGATTCTTTGATTGATAAAAAGTATGGAGCTATTAAATCTCTTAAAGAGATAAATGCGACTGGACATAGAATAGTACATGGAGGAGAAAAATTTGCATTTTCGGTAAAAATTGATGCTCAGGTAATGAAGACATTAAATGATTGCATAGATTTAGCGCCATTACATAACCCGCCAAATATCATAGGAATCGAAGCATGCAGAGAGCTTATGCCTGATATTCCCATGGTAGGAGTATTTGATACCGCTTTCCATCAAACTATGCCGGAGGCTAATTATATATACGCTCTTCCTTATGAATTATATAAGAAATATAAGATAAGAAAATACGGATTTCATGGTACGTCTCATAAATATGTTTCAATGAGAGCATCTCAATTGGTGGGAAAAGATATTAAAAATTTAAAGATAGTGACTTGTCATTTGGGAAACGGAGCAAGTGTTTGTGCGGTAGACGGAGGAAAATCCGTTGATACAAGCATGGGATTTACTCCTTTAGATGGGTTGGCTATGGGAACGAGATCCGGCAGTGTGGATCCTGCTATAATACCGTTTTTAATGGAAAAAGAAAAGTTGTCTGCGGAAGATGTAAATGAATTATTAAATAAGAAATCCGGTGTGTTGGGTATATCCGGAATAAGCAGTGACTTCAGAGATTTGGAGTCCGCCGCTTCAGATGGAAATAAAAGAGCCAAATTGGCTTTAGACGTATTTAATAATAGAGTCAAAAAATATATAGGAGCTTATGCCGCTTTAATGGGAGGAATAGATGTATTGGTATTTACTGCCGGAATCGGTGAAAATTCTTCCGAAATCAGATACGAAATATGTAAAGGCCTTGAATTTTTAGGGATAAAAATGGATAAAGAAAAAAATCAGGTCAGAGGCAAAGATGCATTGATAAGTCAGGAGGATTCGAAGGTAAAAGTTTTTGTAATTTCCACTAACGAAGAACTTATGATAGCAAGAGAGACAAAGGAACTTATATAATTTTCTTGACAAATTTTATCTTGCTTTATATAATTATTCATGTTAGCTGTAATGAGGTGAAGATTATGAGCATTAATCTGTCAAGTTTTTTTGATGATAATGTTTTAAGTATCCACGTAGACAAAAATTTAAAATTGGAACCTTTATATATAAATGAACGTAAAATTTTGTTTACGGAACCTGTAAAATTTACCGGAAACATATTTAGAGTTGGTGAAAATAAAATTCTAAATGGAAATTTAAATTATAAATTTATTGAAACCTGTGCCAGATGCTTAAAAGAGTTTGTAAAAGAAATAGATATTCCCGTATCGGGAAAGCTTATAGAAAGCAATAAAAAGATGATCCCTGACGGAGATGGAGAAGAACCCATATATTATAGCGGGAATTCGGTAGATTTAACTGAATTTATAATTTCTTCCATAGTAGTTTCCCTTCCGATGAAATCTCTTTGCAGAAGTGATTGTAAAGGGTTATGTCCTAAGTGTGGAAAAAATTTAAATGAAGGGAATTGTAATTGTAATCGAGATGATGTTGATCCGAGATTTGCAAAATTGAAGGATCTGTTCAGCGAAAATTAAGGAGGTGTTTTAATTGGCAGTACCAAAACGAAAAACTTCGAAGGCAAGAAGAGATAAAAGAAGAGCTTCTGCATATCAGCTTTCAAAAGTTACCTTAGTAGAATGTCCTCAATGTCATGAATTAAAAGTTCCTCATAGGGTATGTGGGTCTTGCGGATATTATAAAGGTAGAGAAGTAATAAAAGTTGAAAAATAAAAAATCAATGAATTAAAAAGACAGCATATCATAAACCGCTGTCTTTTAATTATTGATTTTTTATTTGGGGTAATGTATATTTAATATCAACAGTAATTTTATGAATCTTAAAATTGTGAAAAGGAGGGGAAAGATGAATATTCTTGTAGATGCAATGGGAGGAGATAAAGGCCCAAAAGTAGTGGTTAAAGGAAGTATACTTGCTTTAAAGGAACTGAATGTAGATATAACCCTTGTAGGGGACGAAAGCATAATTAGAAAAGAACTTTCTGAAAATAATTATACGGGAGACAGGATAAGTATAATTCATGCCGAAGAAGTTATAAATAATGAAGATGAGGCTGCAATGGCAATCCGCAGAAAGAAAAATTCTTCCATGATTATAGCCCTTAATCTTTTGAAGGATGAAAAATATCAGGGATTTATTTCTACAGGGAATACAGGAGCATTGATAACAGGAGGAACGCTTATTACAAAGAGAATAAAGGGAATTGAAAGAGCTGCCATAGCATCACCCTTTCCAACCGAAAATGGAATGGCATTCTTGCTGGATGCCGGAGCTAATGCAGACTGTAAACCTGACTATTTAAAACAGTTTGGATTGATGGGTTCCATATATTATGAGAAACTATTCGAAGTTTCTTCGCCAAAAGTTGGATTAGCCAATATAGGGGTCGAAAAAGAGAAAGGAAATCTTCTTGTAAAAGAGGCTTATGAGCTCCTTGAAAACTCTAATATTAATTTTATAGGAAATGTTGAAGCAAGGGATATACCGAGAGGCAAGGCGGATGTAATAGTTTGTGACGGATTCGTGGGAAATATCATACTTAAGCTGACGGAAGGCTTGGCGTTTACTATTTTTGATATTCTTAAGGATGAATTTATGAAGTCTTTTTCTCGAAAAATAGGAGCTTTATTATTAAAGTCAAGTTTTAAGGCATTTAAATCTAAGATGGATTACAGGGAGTACGGCGGAGCTCCTCTTCTTGGGATTAGTAAACCTGTTATAAAAGCTCATGGAAGCTCTGACGAAATTGCTGTAAAAAATGCTATTAAGCAGACTAAAAATTTTGCAGAAAAGGATATTATAAAAATAATAGAGGATAATATATCTATTAGTGAGTAATACTTAAAAATTTTTTGAAATTTTAATAATAAGTTTGTCATAGATATAAAAAATATATATAATATATATGTTTTAAAATATTATTATTTTGGAGGTATTTTTATGGTGCTTGAGAAATTAAAAAAGATTATTTCAGAACAATTTGATATTGATGAAGAAAACATAACTATGGATTCTTCTTTTCAAGATGATTTAAATGCAGATTCATTGGATTTAGTGGAACTTATAATGGCCATAGAGGATGAATTTGATCTGGAAGTTGATGACGATGAGGTTGATAAAATAAAAACCGTCGGAGATGCAGTGGAGTATATTCAAAAAACGACTGATTTAGAGTAATATTGATAAAAAATGGGTCTTGAGGATATCGAGACCTAATCTTTTAATACTTGAAGATGTTTCGGAGGTATAGTTATGAAATACAATTGTTCGTTTAAAGACAAATTGAGTATTTTTGAAGAGAAAATCAATTTTAAATTTAATAATATCGATATTTTAATTAATGCTTTAACTCACAGCTCTTATGCAAATGAACATAAGGGAAAGTATTATGAACATAATGAAAGGTTGGAATTCTTAGGAGATTCGGTATTAAACATAATTGTCAGTGACTACATATATAAAAAGTACCCTTATTATCCCGAAGGTGAACTTACCAAACTCAGAGCCGCCATAGTATGCGAATCGTCATTAGCATTTATATCGAGGCAGATAAACCTTGGAGAATATCTCGTTTTGGGGAAAGGAGAAGAAACTACGGGAGGAAGGGAAAGGGATTCCGTCTTGGCAGATGCTTTTGAAGCTTTGCTCGGAGGGATATATTTAGACGGAGGATTAGAGAAAGCTAAGGAATTTTTTATAAATATCTTTAAAAAGAATGTTATTTCTCTGGAAGAGGAAAAGGATTTATTTTTTGATTATAAGACAAAATTTCAGGAGATATTTCAAAAGAAATTCGGCTCAAAGATAGAATATACTATTGAAAAAGAGGAAGGCCCGGATCATGATAAGGTATTTTATGTAGATGTAGTTGTTGATAATAAAATATTGGGAAGAGGATTGGGAAAAAATAAAAAAGAAGCTGAACAAATGGCTGCAAAAGAAGCTCTTAACGGAATGGGTGTTAAAAATGAGTAAAGATTATTATATAATTCCTATTTTTGTTCCTCATTTGGGCTGTCCGCATAATTGTGTATTTTGTAATCAAAGAAGGATTACGGGTAAAACTGATGAAATGGATGAAAATAAAGCTCAACATATAATAGAGGAACATCTTTCCACAATACCTTCCCGCAGAAAAGATGTGGAAATAGCATTTTACGGAGGGAGTTTTACCGGTATTGATCTGAATCTTCAGGAAAGATTATTAAACGTAGCTTTTAAATATAAGAAAGAGGGTGCGGTAGATAGAATTCGCCTTTCTACACGACCTGATTATATAGACAAACTTAGGCTTGATATATTAAAAAAATATCATGTAGATATAATAGAGCTGGGGGTCCAGTCATTAGATGACGAAGTTCTTATTTTAAGCGGAAGAGGGCATAATAAGGAAGACGTATATCGTGCTTCAGACCTCATAAAATCTTATGGATTTAAACTGGGGCTTCAGATGATGATAGGCCTTCCTGGAGACAATATGGAAAAATCTCTCCTTACGGGAAGAGAGATCATCAAGATGAATCCCTTCTGTGTAAGGATATATCCTACTCTTGTAATTAAAGACACTTATTTGAAGGATTTATATGAAAAGGGCGAGTACGTTCCCCTTTCCTTAGAGGAAGCAATAGATATTTCGTCAAAGCTTTTAGTACTCTTTGAACGCAATAATATCGATGTTATAAGAATAGGACTTCAGCCTACTGAGAACATGACAACAGGGAAAGATGTGGTGGCAGGGCCATTTCATCCTGCCTTCAGACAATTAGTCGAATCAAGGCTTTACAGAGATTTTTTGGAGGAATACTTTAAAAATTTTCAGAAAGAGGATATTAAGAATAAAATTATTACTATAGAAACGAAGGAAAGAAATATATCTCCTATGGCAGGGCAGAAATCGTCGAATATTAAATATTTAAAAGAATTATATGATTTTAGTAATATAAAGGTATATAAAAAGGATATTGATTCCCAAATCATCATTGTTCATATAGAAGATCATTATGATATAATAGATAAAAAGGATATTTTGAAAAATTATTTTAGAGATATTGTTTAGATGAGAAATTAAAGGGTTTCTGATGTTTCGGGAAACCTTTTAATAAAAATGGCGAGGTGTTGTATTTGCATCTTAAAAAATTGGAAATGCACGGGTTTAAATCCTTTGCAGATAAAACGGAAATTGAATTTAAGGACGGTATAACGGGAATAGTCGGTCCAAACGGAAGCGGAAAGAGTAATATAGCCGATGCAGTGAGATGGGTTTTGGGAGAACAAAGCGTTAAAAATTTACGGGGAAACAAGATGGAAGATGTAATATTTTCCGGGACCGAAAAACGCAGAGCTGTCGGATATGCCGAAGTTACAATTGTTTTCGATAATAAAGATTTAAAGATACCTATAGAATATTCTGAAGTTGCCGTTACAAGAAGGATGTTCAGATCGGGAGAAAGTGAATATTATATAAATAAAAATTCTTGCAGGCTTAAGGATATAAGAGAGCTTTTTATGGATACGGGAGTGGGCAAGGAAGGCTATTCCATTATCGGGCAAGGGAGAGTTGATGAGATCCTCAGTACAAAACCAGAGGACAGAAGGAATATATTTGAAGAAGCATCTGGGATTGTTAAATTCAAAATGCGAAAAGAAGAATCAGAGAAAAAGTTGGACAAGACGGAAGGAAATATACTCAGAATAAACGATATTATAACGGAATTGGAAAGTCAGACAGGTCCTTTGAAGGAACAATCGGAGACAGCTAAGGAATATTTAAAATTGTCTCAGGAATTGAAGGAAATCCAGGTTAATTTATTCTTGAGGGAGATTGATAATTTAAATTCTAATCTTCTAAATCTTGAAAAGGATAAGAAAAGTATAGAAGACCAGATCAAAAAAAGCGTTGAGGAAAATGAGTACCTGCAAAAAGAATACCTGAATATAAAATCCAAATTGGAAGAAAAGGAAGGATCAATTGAAAATATAAGAAATAAAAACTATGAAATTCAAAGTTCCGCTGAAAAATATCAAAATGAGTTGTCGTTAATTAATGAAAAGGAAAGGTACTTAAATAAAGAAAAGGAAAGAATTGAAGGAGAGATTACGAATTTAAATAAAGAGAGAGAAGAACTGCTTGCAGAAGAAAAAAAAGAAGAGAACTCTTTAAAGATTGCGGATGAGGAATTAATAAAACTAAGTAAAAAATTGGCAATAAATGTTGATGAATTAGACAGTATCAATAATGAAATTTCATTAAAGGATAGTGACATACAAAGCCGGAAGGACAATATCTTTGAGAAACTTAACTCTGTGACGGATATAAAAAATAAGATTATTAATTTAAACGCTTTTGAAGAAAATATAAATAAAAGAATATGTCAGATAGATAGTGAAACAGAAGAGATGAGAAAAGAAAAAAGCGAAAAAATGCTGTTGCTGAATGGAATTAAGAAAAGTATAGTCGATAGGGAAAAGGAATTTAACAGATATAAAGAAGAAGCGGAAAACAGGTTGAGACGTCAAAAAAAGCTTAAATCAGACATAGAGAATATATCTTTAAAATTCAATGAATTGAAAGAAAACCTGAATGGGAAGATATCCAACTTTCAACTTCTGAAAAATATGGAAGAAGAATATGAGGGTTTTTATAAAAGCGTAAGAGGTATACTTAAAGCCATAGATAAAGATAATTTCTTGAGTAAGGGAGTAATAGGAGTAGTTGCCAATCTTATTAAGGTTGACAAAAAATTTGAAAAGGCTATAGAGATGGCTTTAGGTTCAAATTTACAGAATATAGTCGTTGATAAAGAGGAGACAGCCAAAAAATTAATCGATTATTTGAAAAGAAACAGGTTGGGAAGAGCTACTTTTCTTCCCTGTACTGCCATAAGAGGAAATAAACTAAAAATCAGTTCTCACGACAGCAATGAAAAGGGAATTGTAGGAGTTGCCGCTGATTTAATTGATTTTGATAAAAGATATATGAATATCTTTGAATATCTTATGGGCAGAACTTTGATAGTGGAAAACATTGATTGGGGAATAGCCATAAGCAAGAAATATAAAAACTCTTTTAAGATTGTTACCTTGGACGGGAATATTTTAAATCCGGGAGGTTCCATAACAGGAGGGAGTGTTTCCAATGCTCCTACCAATATATTAGTGAGGAAAATGAAATTAGATGAATTGGTTAAGGATATTGATGTTCTTAAAGAAGAAAAGAAATCTTTAGAGAACAATATATGGAAGCTGAAATCTCTAAATGACAAAGAAGAAGCGGACTTAGAGGATTTAAATGAAAAGATCAAGACGATGAATATTGAAATTATTCAAATGAAAAATGAAGAGGACAATATTGTTCAGGACATTGAGAGATTAAAAAACGGAGAGGATAAGTATTTAAAGGAAAAAGAAAGTTTAAATGCGGAAAAAACAGACATGAAAAAGGAAAGTCTGAATCTTAAGGATCAACTGAAAGAAGCAGAAGAGGGCAATACAATATTGAGAGAAAATATGAAGGAAGAGATGGAGAATTTTGAAATAAGGAAAAAAACAAGAGATGAATTAAACGACAAGGTAACTCAAATGAAGATAGAGAAGAGCCTGAAAGAAAGTAATCTCAATTCAATTAAAGAAAAAATAAATAATATCAAAGAAAAAATAGGGAATTCTCTATTGGTCGTTAATACTAAAAAAGAGGAAATCGAAAAACTAAAAGATGATTTATTTCAGTTGGTTGATAAAAAGAAAGCTTTGTCTGAAAAGATAGATGCATGTAAATATGATCTTCAAAATTCCGAAGAGGAACTTGAAAAGGAAAAAGAAAAGAAAAAAGAACTTACATGTTCTTTAAACTTAAAGGATGAAAGCCTGAATATAATAAAGGATAATATAAGCAAGTTAGAGAAAAATTTAAATAATATCAATATTAAGGAGGCCAAGTATTCCGTACAGGTTGAAAATTGTTACGGAAAGCTCATGGAAGAGTACGAACTGACCTATGAAGAAGGGCTGGATTATAAAATTGATATAGATGATGAGAAAAAGTATTATGATAGAGCTAAGGATATAAAGGAATGTATAAAAAATCTCGGAACAGTTAATCTAAGCTCTGTGGAAGAATATAAGAAGGTAAAGGAAAGATTGGACTTTATTAAAGATCAGAGAAAAGATTTAGTTGCCGCAAAAGAGGATTTGATCAATGTAATTAAAGAGATGGAAGAGAAAATGAGAGAGCAGTTTGTCCATAGTTTTAATTTGATCAGAAAAAACTTTAATGAAGTTTTTGTTGAGTTATTCGGAGGAGGAAAAGCGGATATCTATTTGGAAGAACCTGAAAAAGTTCTTACCAGCGGTATAGAGATAATATCTCAACCCCCTGGGAAGAAGCTTCAAAGTCTGACTTTGCTTTCAGGAGGAGAAAAATCCCTTACAGCAGTGGCCCTTTTGTTTTCCATACTGAAAACGAAGCCGACTCCTTTTTGTATTTTAGATGAAATAGATGCTGCTTTAGATGAAGGAAATATTTATAGATATACTAAATACTTAAAGAAGATTTCTCAGGATACTCAGTTTATAATAATTACTCACAGAAAGAATACTATGGAAATTGCCGATGTGCTTCATGGTGCTACTATGGAAGAGGAAGGGGTAACTAAGATGGTATCCATCAAATTAAAAGATAAATACTCTGAAATTGCAAGCTAAGGAGGAAGAAGAATGTTTAATATTTTCAAAAAGAAAAGCAATGAAGAAGATATAGAGGGAAAAGAAAAAGATACCGATGAAAATAAAGAAGGATTTTTGTCGAAGCTGAAAGAAGGGTTAGAGAAAACCAGAAAGGGAATGGCCGAAAAAATTGACAGTATATTGAAATCTTACGGCAAGATTGACAACGGCCTTTTTGATGAATTGGAAGAGATTTTGGTAACAAGCGATGTAGGGATTAATACAACTATGGATATTATCGAAAGGCTGAAAACAAAGGTAAAGGAAAATAAAGTAACGGAAGCTATCGAAGTAAAAGAATTGCTTAAAAATGAAATAAAGGATATATTAAATGAAAAAGAAAAAGACAGGGAATTAAATATTGAACCTTCTCCGGCAATTGTTTTAGTTGTAGGGGTAAATGGGGTGGGAAAGACAACAACCATTGGAAAACTTGCATATAATTTGAGAGAAGAAGGCAAAAGGGTACTTATAGCGGCGGGAGACACCTTTAGGGCGGCGGCAATCGAACAATTGGGGGAATGGAGCAAAAGAGCCGGAGTCGACATGATTGCCCATCAGGAAAATTCAGACCCGGCAGCAGTAATATTCGACGGAATCCAAGCAGCCAAAGCAAGAAAAACAGATGTACTGATATGTGACACGGCAGGAAGACTTCATAATAAGAAAAACCTTATGAATGAGCTGAATAAAATATTCAGAGTTGTTGAAAGAGAATACGGAGATGCCAGAAGAGAAGTACTTTTAGTGGTGGATGCAACGACCGGACAAAATGCGTTAATTCAAGCCAAAGAATTTCAGGAAGTATGTAATATTTCGGGAATAGTATTGACAAAATTGGACGGAACGGCAAAAGGAGGAGTGGTTATTGCCCTCCAAACAGAATTAAATGTGCCCGTTAAGCTTATAGGAGTAGGAGAGGGAATCGAGGATCTTCAAAAATTTAATACCGATGATTTTGTTGATGCTATTTTTGATTAATATAAGAAAAGCTTTTATCGAAGAATTATAAGGAAGCTTTTCTTGAAACTCATTTACGGAAAGTTCTTTTTAATCAATACTTATAAGAGAGAACTTTCCTATTCGTTATAAAAATATTTATAATAATACCATGAATTTTTTTGAAATTCATGGTATTATTGTTATAGGGAAACAAAGGAGGGGTTATTTATGGAATGCCGATTTTTTGGTTTAAAAATCAATAAGTTTTTCAAATTTTATTTACTGATTATCTCTTTACTTAACTTAGCATATATAGTTTTGGAAACATACAGTTTTAAATTGGGGAATTTATTTTCTTCCTTAGGAACCGATTCGCTTTTCACAATTAAAGAAACTTATCCGATGGAATTTGCAATGAGGGAGAATATACAGAAAATTAATAATGCTGTAGTATATTTGATTTTATTTGTCAGCTTATTTTGTTTGTTAAGGCTTATAATGAAGAAATTTGATTCAACTGAGATAAAGCAATTTTTAATAGTTAATTCTGTTTATTTACTTTTTGCTGTTCTTATAAGTTATATACTTTCGGCTGTTTTTTCAGCTCCTATCGGGAATTTAACGACACAGCTCCTATCGGTTTGTGAAGTAACGGCTATAGTTTTGATATGTTATATTGTGAAAATCTTATATGGAAAAGTCAGATTGATGTTTCACTAAATGGATAAAATTTTTTTGTTCATGTTAGGTTTTTCCTCAATGCATTAGTTGATCTAAATCTTAGCGATAAATATAATTTTTTGCTCGGTATGTTGACAAAGAAGAAATTATATATTAAAATAATTACTGTCAAGTTTATAACTTGACAGTAATTATTTTATGGTGATGATTATTATGGAAAAATTGGTTGAAATGGGAATATTGTTTGATTTTTACGGAAAGCTTTTAAGTGAAAAACAATACAGAGTTATAGATTTATATTATATAAACGATTTTTCTTTAGCTGAAATCGGAGAAGAGATAAATATAAGCCGCCAGGGAGTTTATGATATTTTAAAAAGAGCAGAAAATCGTCTTGTTCAATATGAAGATAAATTAGGGTTGGTTAAGAAATTCAAGGACACTAACGAGAAAGTCAAAATTATACTGAATCTTACCAATGATATTATGATGTTAATGGAGAAAAAGAAATTGAGTGAGATTAATAGTAAATTGCAGTATATCCAAAAAATTTCCCAAGAGATAATAGAAGAAGGATAGGAGGGTAGACAATGGCATTTGAAAGTTTGTCCGAAAAATTACAAAATGCTTTGAGTAAGCTTAAAGGTAAGGGAAAGCTTAATGAAAAAGATGTGGATTTAGCTATGCGAGAAGTAAAGTTGGCCCTTCTTGAAGCAGATGTAAACTTTAAGGTTGTAAAAAATTTCATAAATGATGTGAAAAAGAGAGCTGTCGGCTCGGAAGTGATGAATAGTTTAACTCCCGGACAGCAGGTAGTTAAAATTGTAAATGATGAACTTACTAAACTGATGGGTGAGAGAGAAAGTAAAATTAATTTTTCGTCATCACCTCCTACTATAATACTTATGTGTGGACTTCAGGGTGCAGGGAAAACTACAACTGCGGCAAAGTTGAGCATGTCTTTTAAAAAACAGAATAGACGTCCTTTGCTGGTTGCCTGTGATATATACAGACCGGCTGCCATCAAGCAATTGGAGGTAGTAGGAGAGAAAGCGCAGGTCCCCGTATTTTCCATGGGAGATAAAATAAATCCTGTTGATATTGCCAAGGCTGCTTTAGAGCATGGAAAGAAAAACGGCAACGATGTTATTATTATTGATACGGCAGGAAGGCTTCATATTGATGAAGATCTGATGGCTGAGCTTGAAAATATAAAAAATGTTTTAAACCCTGAGGAGGTATTGCTGGTTGTTGATTCCATGACCGGTCAGGACGCAGTAAATGTAGCTGAAACTTTTGATGAGAAACTTGGAATTACGGGAGTAATACTTACAAAACTCGATGGGGATGCAAGAGGCGGAGCTGCTCTTTCCATAAGAGCCGTAACAAATAAACCTATTAAATTTGTTGCCATGGGTGAAAAATTGGAGGATTTGGAACCTTTTCATCCTGACAGAATGGCTTCAAGAATATTGGGAATGGGCGATGTATTGACTTTAATTGAAAAAGCTCAATCTGCCATAGATGCACAAAAGGCAATGGAACTTGAAGAAAAACTCAGAACTCAGCAATTTACTTTGGATGATTTTCTGGATCAGTTGGATCAGATGAAAAATTTAGGACCTCTTGATCAGATTGTGGGAATGATACCGGGACTTAATTCAAAGGCGTTAAAGAATGTAGATGTGAATGAAAAAGAATTAGTCAAAATAAAAGCAATTATACAGTCAATGACTAAAAAGGAGAGGCAAGATCCGTCGATTATTGATAGCGGCAGAAAAAAGAGAATATCCGTGGGAAGCGGTACTAATATTCAGGAAGTAAATAAACTTTTGAAGCAATTTAAGGAAACAAAGAAGATGATGAAGAGATTTACGGATATGGGGAAGATGTTTAAAAAAGGCGGAGGAATGAAAAAGAGAAGATTTCCATTTATGTGATAAATGAGCAGTACATTAAAAGGAGGTGAAAAAATGTCAGTTAAGATAAGATTAAGAAGAACTGGAGCTAAAAAGAATCCTTTCTATAGAATTGTTGTGGCTGATTCTCGTTTTTCCAGGGACGGAAGATTTATAGAAGAAATCGGTTATTATAATCCGTTAACAAATCCTAAGACTGTGAAAGTAAACGATGAAAAGGCTTTAAAATGGATGAGTACCGGCGCAAAACCAACGGAAACTGTAAACAAACTTTTTAAAGAAAGCGGATTATATTCCAGATCTCAAGAAGAAAAAGAAGAAGAAAAGAAGAATGAAGGCAGTGAAGAATAATTCCCGGGAGGTGAATTAAGTGGGTGAATTGGTAGAAATGATAGCAAAGGCTCTTGTTGATAATCCTGAGGAAGTTGAAGTAAACGAAATTGAGGGAACTCAATCGGTAATTATTGAATTGAAAGTAGCTCCGGAAGATATGGGGAAAGTAATAGGAAAGCAGGGCAGAATAGCAAAAGCAATAAGAACGGTTGTCAAGGCTGCCGCAATTAAAGAAAACAAGAGAGTAGTAGTTGAAATCATACAATAAAGGGGTTAGATAAAATCTAATCCCTTTTATACCTTTGAGGTGGTGAGAATATGGAATGGATACAGATTGGGAAAATAATCAATACCCATGGGATAAAAGGGGAGGTAAGAGTATACCCTTTGACAGATTATGTGGAAAGATTTGAAGAATTAAAGGAAATCTATGTAGGCGAGGCAAAACTTAAACTTCACATATCATCCGTATCATATAAAAAGGGAATACCTATATTAAAATTTAAAGAGTATGATAATATTAATGATGTAATCAAATATAAAAATGAGTATATTTATATAGATGAAAAGAATAGAGTGGAACTTCCCGAGGGCCATTATTTTATATATGAAATAATCGGCTGTGACGTATATGACAATTTTCAAAATATAATAGGAAAAGTGAAGGATGTTCTTCAACTAAGCAGTAATGATGTTTATGTAGTCAAAGATAAAGATTCGGATAAGGAATATTTAATTCCCGCCATAAAGGATGTGGTAAAGGCTGTAGATATTAAGAATAAAAGGATCATTATTAAGCCTATGGAGGGAATGATAGAATGAAAATCGATGTTTTGACGTTATTTCCAGAATTATTTGAAAGATTTAATGATTGGAGCATAATCGGAAGGGCTGCGGAGAAAGGCATCATTCAATTAAATTGCATAAATATAAGAGATTTTTCAACGGATAAGCACAAAAGAGTTGATGATTATTCCTTTGGAGGAGGGCCGGGGATGATTATGCAGGTTGAACCTATATACGAAGCCATCGAAAGTGTAAGAGATGGGAACTCAAAGGTAATATATCTTTCTCCCAAGGGAGAACTTTATAATCAAAAGATTGCCAATTCCTTATCTGAAGAAGATCACCTGATACTCTTATGCGGACATTATGAAGGCATAGACAACAGGATAGTGGAAAATTATATAGATATGGAAATATCCATAGGAGACTATGTTCTTACGGGAGGGGAAATTCCCGCTATGGTTGTAATAGATTCTGTTACAAGACTTCTTCCCGGAGCATTAAGTTCTTCCGAGTCCTTTGAAGATGAATCTCATTTTAACGGTTTGTTGGAATACCCCCAGTATACAAGGCCCCGGGAATTTAAGGAATTGGAAGTTCCGGAAATACTTCTCTCGGGAGATCACGAAAAAATAAATAAGTGGAGAAAATATGAATCGTTAAAAATCACATATAAAAAGAGAAAAGATTTATTATTAAAAAAGGAATTAACGGAAGAAGAAAAGAATATGTTGGATGAAATTAGGAAAAAAGAGCCATAGGAATGATTTCAAGAAATAATTATATTTAATATGGAGGGAGGAATAAATTTATGGGAGATTATAGTATTGTATAACGGAGAAATTGTTGAAATGGGAACTCACGAATCCATCATGACCAATAAGGGCAGATATTATGAATTATTTTATTCTCAGTTTAATGGTAAAAATACACAATAGGTTTATAATAAAATATTTGCAATTTCATTGTTTATATGCTATAATACACTTCGTATTTTGAATTACGGATGGTCCTCTGCATAATATGTAAGAACATCTATGGAGAAGGGAGGGTATGATTATGAATAATATAATTAAAATGATAGAAGAAGAACAAATTAAAAAGGATATCCCCGCATTTAGCGTAGGAGATACCGTTCAGGTTCATTATAAGATAAAAGAAGGTAATCGTGAAAGAATTCAGGTATTTGAAGGTATTGTTATCAAGAGACAGGGCGGAAGTTCGAGAGAGACTTTCACTGTAAGAAGAATATCTTATGGTGTTGGAGTTGAGAGAACGTTCCCTTTACATTCTCCCAGAATTGAGAAGATTGTGGTTACGAGAAAAGGTAAAGTAAGAAGGGCTAAATTATATTACTTAAGAGGCAGGCAAGGAAAGGCTGCTAAAGTTAGAGAGAAGACGAATTATTAATGTATTGGGACTGGATAGTCCCAATATTTGTTTATTAAGATAAATAGTATAAAACAGTGGGTGATTTTATGAATATAAATTGGTATCCAGGTCATATGAAAAAAACAAAAGAATCTATTAAAAAAAATTTAACTTTGGTAGATATTATATATGAGCTCTTAGATGGAAGAATACCTTTAAGCAGTAAAAACCCGGATATAGATTCCATAATAGGAAATAAACCTAAGATAACCATATTTAATAAAAGTGATTTAAGTAGTGAAGAAGGAAATAGAAAATGGAAGAATTATTTTAAAAAGAGCGGATTTCCTATTGTATTCATGGATTTAATGAATAATAGAGGACTGAACGAATTGATAAAGTTGTCCTATGAGATTACTGAAGAAAAAAGAAAAAATTTACAGAAAAAAGGTATAAAAAATAAGCCTATACGGGTTATGGTCTTGGGAATACCTAATGTAGGAAAATCTACTTTGATTAATACTATTTCGGGAAGAAAGGGGACGAAGACCGGAAATAGGCCAGGTGTAACCAAGGGAAATCAATGGATAAAAATTAAGGATAATATGGAACTTTTAGATACTCCGGGAATATTATGGCCTAAGTTTGAGGATGAAAATACATCATTAAATTTAGCTTTTACAGGTGCAATAAAGGATGAAGTACTGGATGTTCAAACTCTCGCCTTAAAGTTAATTGAGAGCCTTAAAAGATTATATCCTCAATTGCTGAAAGAGCGGTATGAAGTAGATATAGAAAATGTTTCTTCCATAGATATACTTAACAGTATTGCTTATAAAAGGGGATGCATATTGCGGGGAGAAGAAATCGATTATGAGAAGGTATGTAATATGGTACTTGACGATTTCAGAAAGGGACGTATTGGCAGAGTTACATTGGAAATGCCGGAAGATTTGGAGGGATAAGTATGATTCCGTTTGAAGAGGAATTGACAAATAAAGGATTTAAAAATATTGCCTGTATTGATGAAGTAGGAAGGGGATGCCTTGCAGGAGACGTAATAGCGTGTGCCATTATTATGCCTAAGGAAGGTCCCCTTATAGAAGGAATTAGGGATTCGAAGAAGCTGTCGGCTAAAAAAAGAGAAGAACTGTATCCTAAGATCTTAGACAGAGCCGTAGCCGTAGGTATTGGAAGAGCAGATTGTCACGTAATTGATGAAATCAATATAAAACAAGCTACTCGGCTTGCTATGAAACAAGCGGTACTTAATTTGAAAGGGAAGGATGATAGAACCGTTATTCCCGATTATATACTTATCGATGCGGAAAACATTGATTTACCCATTGATCAGAAGGGTATAATAAAGGGTGATGATAAATGCTATGGCATTGCTTGTGCATCTATTGTGGCTAAGGTATATAGGGATATGGAATGCTTAAAATGGGACAAGGAGTATAAGGGATATAATATAGCCCAAAATAAAGGATACGGAACAAAGGAACACAGGGAAGCAATAAAAAAAATTGGCCCTTCTCCCATTCATAGAATGACATTTTTGAAAAATATTATTTAATGGGGATACGCAATATGAAAATTGAATTTAATTTGCCTGTTGACAGGAATTTGTTAAAATTTAATAATTTGATCAAAGAAGGAGATATCATCCAAGGAGACATTGTTGACATAATTGGTGATAAGGTAATACTAAATATTGAAAAATATGGACAAGTTGTAACAAAATCACTTATGGATATGTCTCAGTTTAAAAACAGCAAAATGGATTATTATGTTAAAGAAATTAATGGAGACACTGTTGTCATTACTCCTTTATATAAGGAAGATGAACAAAATATAGGACCTTCGTTATTTAAGGAAGAAGAAAATTATCTTAAATCTATACTCAAAGAATATAATATCGAAGAAGATTATATTTCTATGGAATTTTTAAAAGCCTTGTCGGAATATGATGTGCCTATAAATGAAAATACTCTTCAGAAGGGAATTAAAATTCTTGATAGGGTTTATAAAATATTAAACTTAAAAGAGAATGAAAATATCATAAATGTTAATGACGGGAATGATGATTTTGAGGAAGATATAAGAAATTTTGTAGTTATCAGAGATGAGCCATCGGATGATAAAGAAGAGAAAATTGAGAATTATTCTGAATTTAAAAATGATAGTCCGACAGGAGAAAAAAACGTATTTTCTGCATACAGCAGAAATTTATCCCGTGAAAATGTTCTTATTGATAAAGAGGATATAAAGAGCAAAATATTGACAGTGAAAAATGATAGTAGAGAAGATATGGCGACGAACAAGGATAACAATTCCCTTATTAATGATGAAGTTAATGATGAAGGAATTGAAGAAAATGGGAAAAGTTTATTTATTGAAAATAAGATAAAATCTTTTTTTGAAGATAGAAATATAGATTCAAATTTTATAAAACAAATAGCATTTATGGTAAAACATAATATAATTCCTTCCTTAAGAAACATTGAATTTATAATGAAGATAGAGCAGGGTGAAAGGCTTTTTTCAGAAAATTTCTTAAAATCTGTTGAAAAAATTGACATTTCCTTATATAATGAATTAAAAAAGCTGGGCCTTAATATAGCGAAACTTGATGGAGATGAAATAAAAAATTATTATGAGGAACTGAATTATAAAATTGAGTTGGTAAACCATAAATATTTAAAAAGTAATATAGGCATGGAAGAAAAAGAGGAAATAATAAAAGAACTGAATGACAAGATAAGTTTCTTAAATGAATTGAATGACAAAATAAGCTTTTATTATATACCGTTGTATTCAAAAGATGAAAGATTGGGTATGATATCTTTTTTGTCAAAAAAAGGGAAAGAAAAAAAGAGTAATTTAAAGAATATAACTATTTTTATAAATCTTAATATGAGCAATATAGGAAACGTTAAGGTGTATTGTTTTGTTATGAACAGAACTATGGATGTGAATTTTAATATAGATGATGACTATTATTATTTATTTAAGGAAAATGAAGAATATTTAAAAAATAAACTTATGGAAAAAGGTTTTAAGATAAATAATATTACTTACACTTCAGAGGGAAATTCAAATTTATTTAAGAAATTAATTGTCAATGACAAACCTTTTTTCTATATAGATTTAAAGGTGTAGAATATGAAAGAGAAAAGAAAAAGCGCTGTAGCTTTAAAATATAATAAGGATAATTCAGTCCCTATAGTTGTTGCCAAGGGAAGAGGACATATTGCTGAAAAGATTATTGAAACAGCTAAAGAAAATAAAGTGGAAATATATGAAGATGAAGATGTAGCGGACAGTCTGATGAAATTGGAAATGGGAATGGAAATTCCTCAGGAGTTATATGAGGCTGTAGCTGAGATAATTGCTTATATATATAATTTAAACATGTATAGAGGAGAAAGTCATGAATAATGTAAAAAAAGGGAAAAGGGGAGAAGATTTAGCATGCAATTATCTCATTTCAGAGGGGTATGAAATAATTGAAAGAAATTTTTCCGTAAAAACGGGAGAAATTGATTTAATTGCGATAAAGGATGATGTAATTATTTTTATTGAAGTTAAATCTCGAAGCAACTGTAATTATGGATATCCTTATGAGGCGGTTAATTCTCATAAGAGAAACAAAATTATAAATACATCTTTGCATTATATGAGGATAAAAAATTTGACGAATTATCAAATGCGATTTGATATAATTGAAGTATATTTTAACGAAAATGACAGAATAAACCATATAAAAAATGTTTTCTATTAGAGAATAGCGAAAAATACATAATATTACTTATAACCCGGGGAATAAAAATATAAAGGGGAAAGAATTATGTACTCAAAAACAAACACATGTGTTCTTCAAGGGCTTTCAGGATACATCGTAGAAGTGGAAGCTGATTTGTCAAGGGGACTTCCCCTATTCAATATAGTCGGTCTTCCCGATACATCGATAAAAGAATCTAAGGAAAGAGTCCGGACCGCTATAAAAAATTCCGGATATGTATTTCCTTTAAGCAGAATAACGATTAATTTGGCTCCAGCAGTATTGAAAAAAGAAGGTTCTCAATTGGATCTGGCTATAGCAGTGGGGATACTTAAGGCTATGGAAATAATTAAGGAATTTGACAATCATAAACATACTGCTTTTATAGGGGAGTTGACATTAGAAGGAATAGTTAATAAAATTGAAGGAGCCCTTCCAATGATTATTTCCTTAAGAGAGATGGGGATAAAAAATGTAGTTCTGCCTTACGGCAACAGGGACGAATGTTCTTTGATAAATGATATCAATGTTTTTCCCGTTAAAAGCCTAAAGGATACAGTTGAATTTTTAAATAACGAAAAAGCCATAGTGCCCTATAAAAAGAAAAGGGAAGAACTTTTTCACAATGAAGATGAATTTGATGAAGACTTTAGCGATATTAAGGGCCAAGAAGGGCTTAAGAGGGCATTGGAGGTAGCTGCGGCGGGAGCACATAATATTCTTATAATCGGGCCTCCCGGTTCGGGTAAAACTATGGCAGCTAAAAGACTTCCCGGGATTTTACCGAAATTATCTTTTGACGAAGCTATAGAAGTTACCAAGATTTATAGTGTGGCAGGACTGCTGAAGGATAATTCGTTATTAATGAAAAGGCCTTTCAGGGCACCTCATCATACTGCGTCACCGGTTTCTTTAATTGGAGGAGGCAGAATACCTAAACCGGGAGAGATATCATTGGCCCATCACGGAGTTTTGTTTTTAGATGAATTGCCCGAGTTTCACAAGAACGTATTGGAAGTACTTCGGCAACCAATGGAGGATGGAGTAGTAACGATTTCAAGAGCAAATGCGACTCTTACATATCCTGCCCAGTTTATGCTTATAGGTGCTATGAACTTGTGTCCCTGCGGTCATTACGGAGATCCATATCACCCCTGTAATTGCAGCCGGATAAGTATTGACAGGTATTTAAATAGGATAAGCAGTCCGCTGCTTGATAGAATAGATATTCATGTGGAAGTGCTTCCCGTTAAATATAAGGATTTAATTGGGAAAGGAAAAGAAGAATCTTCGTTGATAATAAGGGAGAGAGTGAATATTGCAAGAGAACGTCAAGTCAAAAGGTATAAAGATGAAAAGATTTATAGTAATTCCATGTTATCTCCTAAGAATATAAAGAAATATTGCCTTTTAGACAAAAAGGCTGAAAATATAATTAAAGAAGCATTTAAAAAATTTAAATTTAGTGCCAGAAGTTATAATAAGATATTGAAAGTTTCGAGAACTATTGCTGACTTGGACGGAAAGGAATTTATAGAGGATAATCATATATTGGAGGCTATTCAGTATAGAAATTTGGAACAAAAATACTGGAGGTAAGGGGATGAATATATGAAAAATTTTTCCCACAAGGATATTTTAGTCTGGTTGAATAGTTTGTACATGAAGAATAAGACAATTGAGTACTTGATTGAATATTTTAAAGATATAACGTTGTTATGGACTGCGCCTGCAAAAGAAATAATGAATATGGAAGGGTTAAAATATGAAATTAAGAACAAATTGATTTCTTACAGAAATGAAGATTATTTGGAAAAAATTTTGGATAAAATAAAAAAATTAGATGTGGAAATAATAACTGTCTTAGATGAAGACTATCCGAAAAGGTTAAGAAACATTGATGACAGTCCTGTTTTAATATATACTAAAGGAAAATTTAAAGATGAAGATCATTTGTCTTTAGCTATAGTCGGCTCAAGAAAAGCTACTTCCTATGGAAAATGGGTAAGTGAAAAAATTTCCGGAGAGTTAGCAAAAATTGGAGTGACAATAGTCAGCGGATTGGCAAGAGGGATAGATACGGAGGCTCATAAGGGAGCCTTAAAGGAAGGAGGAAGAACCATAGCGGTTCTCGGTTCCGGAATTAATGAAATATATCCCAAGAATAATGAAAAACTTTTTTATGAAATAGAAAATTCGGGAGCGGTAATCTCCGAGTTCCCCATAGATACTAAACCTTTCTCTCATAATTTTCCCCAGAGGAACAGAATAATCAGCGGTCTATCTTTGGGAGTAATAATAGTTGAAGCTGGTGAAAGGAGCGGTTCCTTAATTACGGCTAACTTTGCGGCAGATCAGGGAAGAGAAGTATTTGCGGTTCCCGGAAATATCAACAGCATTTTTAGCAGAGGAACTAACAGGTTGATTAAAGATGGAGCAAAAATTGTAATGGACATTGATGACATATTGGAAGAAATATCGGAGCTTAAAGAAAAAGTTATAAAGGTATCCAAAAAAGGAGAAATAGATTTTTCAAAGCTTGAGGAGAATGAAGCAAAAATTTTAAAATGTATAGTTGAAAAACCAGTTTATTGTAATGATATAGTATATATGACAGGATTGGATATTTCTACTGTTAACAGTGTCCTTACTGCACTGCAATTAAAGGGAATGATAAGAGAATTAGGAGGAAAGATTTTCACATTATCATAGAGATTAAAATATACGGAGGTGTTAAACATTGCAAAAGAATCTAGTGATAGTTGAATCTCCTGCAAAGGCAAAGACCATAGGAAAGTTTTTGGGGAAGAACTATAAGGTAAAGGCATCTGTAGGCCATGTCAGAGATCTGCCTAAAAGCGATCTGGGAGTTGATATTGAAAATAATTTTGAGCCTAAATATATAACTATCAGAGGGAAGGGGCCAATAATAAAAGAATTGAAAGATGAAGCCAAAAAATCCGACAATATCTATCTTGCGACGGACCCGGACAGAGAAGGAGAAGCTATATCGTGGCATCTGGCTCATTTACTTAATATAGATGAAAAAGAACCTGTTAGAATAGAATTTAATGAAATAACCAAATCGGCTATTCAGCAATCCGTCAAAAAGCCAAGACCTATTAATATAGACCTGGTTGATGCCCAGCAGGCAAGAAGGATATTGGATAGATTGGTAGGATATAAAATAAGTCCTCTTCTTTGGAAGAAGATAAGGAAAGGATTAAGTGCAGGAAGAGTTCAATCCGTAGCTGTAAAATTAATATGTGACAGAGAAAAGGAGATAAAGGGATTTATTCCTCAGGAATACTGGACAATTAAAGCGATATTTCTAAAGGGGAAGGATTCTTTTGAGGCAAATTTTTATGGAGAATTGAAAGACGGAAAGGAAAGAAAATTAGAGTTAAAGAACAAGGAAGAAACGGATAATATTCTAAAGGAATTGAAAAAAGACGAATTCTATGTAAAAGAAATCAAGGCTGGTACCAAAAAAAGAAATCCCTATCCTCCTTATATAACAAGTACCTTGCAGCAGGATGCAACTAAGAAACTGGGATTTTCCACTAAAAAAGCCATGATAATAGCTCAGCAATTGTATGAAGGAATTGAAATTAAAGGAGAAGGATTTGTAGGGCTTATAACTTATATGAGAACGGATTCCACAAGGATATCCGAAGAAGCTATTAAATCCGCTGATGATTATATTGTAAAGGAATATGGGAAAGAATATAGTTCGGGAGGAAGAAGATTCCATAAAAATTCAAAAGAGGTCCAGGATGCACATGAAAGCATAAGGCCTACACATATTTTGAGAACGCCCAACACTATTAAGGACTCCTTAACGGCTGACCAATATAAATTATATAAGATGATATGGAACAGATTTGTTTCAAGCCAGATGAGTGCGGCTTTATATAATACATTGTCCGTTAAGATAAATTGCGGTAACTATATATTTAAAGCTGCCGGATCTATATTAAAATTCGATGGTTTTTTAAAACTTTATGAAAGTATAGATGAGAAAGAAAGAGATACTAATATACCACCTTTAGATGAGGGAGAAAGGCTTAATGTTAAAGAAATTTTACCAAATCAGCATTTTACTCAACCTCCGGCTCAATATACGGAAGCAACTCTTATAAAGACTATGGAAGAATTAGGGATAGGAAGACCGAGTACATATTCTCCCATAATAAGTACTATATTAAGCAGGGAATATGTAATACTTGAGAGAAAATATTTTAAGCCTACGGAACTTGGAATACTTGTTAATGATTTAATGAAAGAGTTCTTTAAAGACATAATTAATGAGGAATTTACTGCCGATATGGAAGAAAAGCTGGATAAAATAGCAGAAGGAAATTATAAATGGAAGAAGCTTGTAGAGGATTTTTATAAAGAATTTAAAGTATCTTTGGATGTAGCGGAAAAGGAAATGGCTGAAATTGAAATTAAAGATGAGGAAACGGATATTAAATGTGAAAAATGCGGGAGAAATATGGTTATAAAACATGGAAGATACGGAAAATTTTTAGCTTGTCCCGGGTATCCCGAATGTAAAAATACAAAGCCTTTGGTTAAGGAAATAAATGTTTCCTGTCCTCTTTGCGGAGGGAAAATAGTGAGGAGAAGATCCAAAAAAGGGAGAACTTTTTATGGCTGCAGCAACTTTCCCAATTGTAATTTTTTATCTTGGGATGAACCGATAAACGAAAAATGTCCTAAATGCGGGAGTGTGCTTGTACAGAAAAAAAATAAAAATGGAATTTTAATAAAATGCATAAATAAAGACTGTGATTATGTTCGTCATGAAAACAATAAATAATTAAATCTATCAAGAAGAAAATAAAATATTCTGAAAATATTTTATTTTCTTCTTGATATTTTAATGAAAGTATGATACCATTTCATTTGTTTGCAGAGAATTTATAGGAGAGTGGATTTAAATGCTTAGAGGAACTACTATCATAGCAATACGAAAAAATGGGAAAATAGCTATAGCTGGTGATGGACAAGTGACAGCAGGTGAACATACCATAATGAAAAGTACCGCAAAAAAGGTTAGAAAGATATATAATAATAAAGTGGTTATTGGGTTTGCAGGATCTGTTGCAGATGCTATGACCTTAGCTGAAATGTTGGAAGAAAAGTTGGAACAGTATGGAGGGAATCTGTTAAGAGCTGCCGTAGAGTTGGCAAAGGAATGGAGAAGGGATAAGGTATTAAGAAAACTTGAAGCCATGCTTATAGCGGGAGATAATGAAAATCTTCTGATTGTTTCTGGAAGCGGAGAAGTTATTGAACCTGATGATGGAATTGCAAGTATTGGTTCAGGAGGGAATTATGCTTTGGCGGCTGGAAAGGCTTTACTGAAACATACTGAAATGGACATTGAAGACATAGTCAAAGAATCTCTACAAATTGCATCCACCATATGTGTTTACACTAACGATAATATATCCGTTGAAGTTCTTTAAGGAGTGTGATTTAAATGGCAGAGTTAACGCCTAAGGAAATAGTGGAAGAATTAGATAAGTATATTATAGGGCAAGAGAAGGCGAAAAAAGCCGTAGCTATAGCCTTGAGAAGCAGATATAGAAGAAATTTGCTCGATGAGGAATTTAGAAATGAAGTTAAGCCTAAAAACATTTTGATGATTGGTCCTACGGGAGTGGGAAAGACCGAAATTGCCAGAAGGCTTGCTAAATTGGTTGATTCTCCCTTTATTAAGGCTGAAGCAACGAAATTTACCGAAGTAGGGTATGTGGGAAGAGATGTTGATTCTCTGATAAGAGATTTAGTGGAAGAAGCTATTAGAATAATCAAGAATAAAAAAATTGAACAAGTTTATGATAAAGGAAAAATTTTAGCTGATGAAAAAATAGTTGAATTATTAATTCCTTCCAGGAGAAGAAAGGGAAGCAATATTAATCCTTTGAATATAATATTCGGCAATACTGAAGAAAAAGAAGGTAGCGAAGGTAAGAGCGATAATGAAGAGGATAATAATATACAAATCAGAAGAAATGAAGTCAGGGAAAAGTTAAGAAATGGGGAGTTAGATGATAAAATAATAGAAATTGAAGTAGAGGAGAGTCCTAATTCGTCCATTGGATTTTTTAGCGGACTTGGAATGGAAGAGTTAAATATAAATATGAATGATGTATTTGGAGATTTGGTTCCAAAGAAAACTAAGAAAAGAAAGGTTACTATTAAAGAAGCAAGAAAGATTATAGGGTCTCAGGAAGCGCAGAAATTGATAGATATGGACGAAGTTATTGATTCCGGGATAAAAAGTGCTCAGGAGAATGGCATAATATTTATTGATGAAATTGACAAAATTGCAGGAAAGGGATATGATTCCGGTCCCGATGTGTCGAGGGAGGGAGTCCAGAGGGATATACTCCCTATTATAGAGGGAAGTACTGTTGTTACTAAGTATGGCCCCGTCAAGACCGATCATATTTTGTTTATTGCAGCAGGAGCATTTCATGTATCCAAGGTAAGTGATTTGATTCCTGAACTTCAGGGAAGATTTCCTATTAGAGTAGAATTGGAAAGTTTGACTGAAAAGAATTTTGAAGAAATATTGACCGCTCCTAAAAATGCCTTGACGAAACAATATGAATTGCTTTTTAAAACAGAAGGGATAGATTTGTCATTTACGGACGGTGCGTTGAAGGAAATCGCAAGGGTCGCCTTTATATCCAATGAACAATTTGAAAATATCGGAGCAAGAAGACTATATACGGTTTTAGAGAAATTACTTGAGGATATATCTTTTGACGCCCCGGATATAAAGGAAAAAAAGATAGTAATAGACAAAAGATATGTGAAGGAAAAACTTATAAATGAGATACAAGAAAAAGACGTATCAAAGTATATATTATGATGAGGAGGATATAAATATGAGTGAAAGTTTATTGCAAAAAACCAGAAGATTGAATAAATCCATACAGAATTCAGGGTCTAAGCCAGTATCATTTCCGGAGTTGAGCAAGATATTGAGTGATATATTGGATGCGAATGTATATATAGCCAGCAGGAAGGGAAGAGTGTTAGGATATGAGCTGATTTCCGGATATGACTGTGATATAATTGAAAACGAAGTGGTAAAAGGTAAAAAATTTCCGGATAAGTATAACGATGACTTATTGAGAGTAGTAGAAACTAAAGAGAATGTTAAAGAAATTTCGGAATGTGTTTTTGACCAAGTATCCAAGTGTAATTATCCGGATAAAATAGTTACAATTATTCCTATTAACAGCGGTGGAGTAAGGCTCGGAACGTTGGTGCTATCAAGATACGGGAAAGAGTTTACAGAGGATGATCTGGTACTGGGAGAATACAGTGCTACAGTTGTGGGAACGGAGATATTAAGATCCAAAAATGACGAAGTAGAAGAAGAAGCAAGAAAGCAAGCAGTTGTACAGATGGCAATCGGAACTTTGTCATATTCGGAACTTGAGGCCGTAGAACATATATTTAATGAATTAGATGGAGATGAGGGCCTTCTTGTAGCAAGTAAAATTGCGGATAGAGTAGGGATTACCCGTTCCGTAATAGTTAATGCACTAAGGAAATTTGAAAGTGCAGGGGTAATTGAATCGAGATCCCTTGGAATGAAAGGTACTCATATAAAAATATTAAATGACAAATTAATAGAAGAATTAAAAAAAGTAACACAATAGTAGGTGAAAAACCTACTATTTTTTTTATTGGATTTATAGGTAATAAAATAGATTGACTGCTTAGGAATAAATTCCCAGATATATTGGAACTTTGCTGGGTCTAACGTACCATCTTGGTAAATATCATGTAATATTTTTGACATTATGAAGGAGTTTTGAAGAATATGAAGAATATAAAAATATAAAAGTAAAAAAAGTTGATTTTTTATCGAAAAATGTTTTATTTCATAAAATATTCATGATAATATTGGTGAAAAATGTGGTAAAATGAAGAATAAAGATGTATTTTACATCTAATCTATCAGAGGTGATATTGTGTTAGAAAAATTATTTTCAAATTCAGATTATTTAAAGACGGCATTGGATGGATCTTGGTTAAGAAATAAGGCGATAACTCAAAATATTGCCAACAGTAGTACTCCGAATTATAAAAGGGTGGATGTGGATTTTCAAACTTGTTTGAAAAATGCTTCCGAAAATTATAAAAAGATGAAACTTACAACTACGGATGAAAAACATATACCCTATAACGGATACACAAGAGAAGGCGAAGGCGTAAAAGTATACAGGGATGAAGATACATCATATCGTTTTGACGGCAATAACGTAAATATTGATACAGAAGAAGCGGAGTTATCGAAGAATGAGATACTGTATAGCAATTTACTTGATCAAATAAGTGATGAATATACAAAAATAAAAAAAGTAATAAGCGAAGGGAGTAAATACTAATGGGAGTGTTTGATTCGATCAATGTTAGTGCATCAGCGTTAACCGCACAAAAAACAAGAATAGATGTAATAACAAAGAATATTGCCAATGCCGAAACTACTCAAGCGGCAGGCGGCATGCCTTACAGGAGGCAGATGGCGGTATTTAAGGAAATAAGAAATACTCCGTTTTCAGAATATCTTTCGAAATTTAGTGATGAAAAAGCAGAAAACAGCGACGGAGGAGTTAAAATAAGTAAGATTGTGGAAGATACAACCCCGTTTAAACTCGTTTATGATCCGGGAAACCCGGAGGCGGATGAAGATGGATATGTGAAGATGCCGAATGTGGAAGTCATAAATGAAATGGTAGATATGATAGATGCCCAAAGAGCTTATGAAGCAAATATTACTGCGATGAATTCCACTAAAACAATGTTGATGAAAGCATTGGAAATCGGGAAAGAATAGGGGGAAGAAAAATGGGAGTAAATTCGATTGATTTAATTAATAATACGTTTCTTAATAATACTGATGAAGTAAATGACAGTAAAAATGATAATAAAGATATTTCCTTTGGAGATTATTTAAAAGATGCTTTGGATAAAGTCAATGATTTACAAGTTCAATCAGAAGAATATAAGAAATTATCGGCCACAGGAGAGTTGGATAACCTTCATGATGTATCCATTGCAGCCGAAAAAGCAGGAACAGCTTTGGATTTACTTTTAAGTGTCAGAAATAAAGTAGTAGAGGCATATAAGGAAATCATGAGGATTCAAATATAATATTTGTAGCAAGAAATGAGGTGATTTGGTGGGAGAAACTATACAAAAAGTCAGGAATCAGTTAACTGAATTTTGGCAGAAAACAGATAAGAAAAAAAAAATCAAGATAGGAATCAGTGCTTTATTGGTAATCTTAGGTATTGTAATCTTAGTATTGATTTTTACCAGAACTAAATATGAGGTATTATATGATGATCTTTCTTTAAAGGATTTGGGAGAAGTTACTAAGAAACTTGATGAATTGAATATAGAATGGAAAACCGGAGATAAAGAAACAACGATTCTTGTCCCGAAAGGCATGAAAAACAAGGTAAAAATAGAATTGGCGTCTTACGGTTTACCGAAGGAAGGATATAATTTTACCGATGCTTTTAATGATTCAAGTTGGACTATGACTGAATATGAGAAAAAGGAACGAATGAAGTATGCACTGCAGAATGAATTGGCTTCAACCATATCTGAGATAGACGGAGTAGAGAGTGCCACGGTGTACATAGATGAAAAAGAAGATAGTGGCTTTGTAGTAGAAGATAATAAACAAGAAACTACTGCTTCGGTATTTTTGAAAAAAAGCGATAGTACTCCTTTGTCACAAGAAAAAATTACAGCTATTAAAAATTTGGTAGCAGGTTCTGTTAATATGAATCCCGAAAATGTTTCTCTTGTTGATGATCAGGGACAGCTTTTAGATGAGGAAAACGGTCAGAGTTCTGATACGAGTGATCAATATGCAATACAACAGAATCTTGAAAATAAAACTAATGAAAGTATTAGAAATTTCTTGGAGAATATGTTCGGATATGGGAATGTAGACGTAAGAAGCAGTTTTAAAATTAATTTTGATGTTGAAAATAGTAAGATAACTGAATTTTCTCCGCCTGTTGAAGGAAGCGAAGAGGGACTTGTAAGAAGTATGGAAGAAATAGAGGAGAATATGGTTGGAGACGAAGCCGAAGGGGTTCCGGGAACGGAAGAGAATCCCCCCGATTATCAGATGCCTGAAGACCAAAATGGTAAATATAATAAGGCAAGCCGGACTATTAATTATGAATTAAATGAAATAAATAAGGAAATAAGAAAGACTCCGGGACAGGTAGAAGGAGTGACTGTGGCAGTTCTTATAAATAAAAATGCACTATCTAGTGGAGAAATGACTGAAGAAAAAAAGAATGAAATATCCAAATTGGTTTATGCTGCTACCGGAATAGATACAAAACAGGTACAAGTTAGCGCTGAAAACTTCAGTTCGGGTTCTGATAACACTGAGTTAAATAAGGGAAATTCACATCTTTTATTATGGCTGATAATAGGTGCTTTGGCAGCTGCGGGAGCCGGCGGATTTTTGATTTATAGAAAGAGAAAGCAAAAAGAAGAGGAAATGGAGTTAGATGAATTAGAAGAGGAAAATGAGTTAGAAAAGGAAGATACTGAAGTGAAACCTTCAGAGGAAATTGATTTTGATAAGAAAGAATCCGATATGAAAACTCAAATTGACAAGTTTATTGAAAAGAAGCCAGATGCAGTAGCGCAGCTATTGAGAACATGGCTGAATGAATAGGAGTGACATTTATGCCAAAGAAACAATTTACAGGCAAAGAAAAGGCGGCTATACTACTAATTGCATTAGGGCCTCAGCGCTCAGCGGATATATTCAAGCATTTGGACGAAGATGAAATGGAAGAACTTACTCTGGAAATAGCAAACATAGGAAAGGTATCCCCTGAAGAAAAGGAAGAGGTAATAGAGGATTTTTATCAACTTTGTTTAGCACAGGAGTATATTTCAGAAGGCGGAATAAATTATGCGAAGGATATCTTGGAAAGAGCATTAGGTTCTGATAAGGCAACGGATATTATATCCAAGCTTACTTCCTCATTACAGGTGAGACCTTTTGAGTTTATCAAAAAAACGGATATTAACCAGCTGTTAAACTATATACAAAATGAGCATCCCCAAACTATTGCCCTGATTTTATCCTATTTATCGCCAAGTCAGGCAGCGCAAATTTTGTCAAATTTGCCTCAGGAAAAACAATCTGAAGTTACAAGGAGGATTGCTATCATGGATAGCACTTCCCCCGAAATAGTAAAGAAGGTAGAAAAAGTATTGGAAAGTAAATTCTCGAGTATGATATCTCAAGATTTTGCTGCGACAGGGGGAATACAAACAGTTGTTGATATTTTGAATTCTGTGGATAGAGGAACCGAAAAGAATATTATGGAAGAGATGGATGTTAAAGATGCAGAATTAAGCGAAGAAATAAGAAAGAGAATGTTTGTATTTGAAGATATCATTTCTCTTGACAGCAAGAGTATTCAAAGAGTTGTCAGAGAGGTTGAAAATAGCCAATGGTCTATTGCTCTTAAAGGTTCAAGTCAGGATGTAAAAGAAGTTATATTTTCCAATATGTCTAAGAGACTTGTTGAGATGATAAAAGAAGATATTGATTTTATGGGACCTGTAAGGCTGAGAGATATAGAAGAGGCTCAACAGAATATAGTTAATGTGATAAGAAAATTAGAAGAGGAAGGCGAAATAATTACTCCAAGGGGAGGAGATGAAATTATTGCCTAAAATTATAAAATCTTTTCGGATAATTGAAAAAGAAGAGTTAGATGAAGAAAATATTGTTTCTCAAGACGATAGGGATAAAAACCTTGCCGATAGAAAAGTTCTTTTGAAAGAGGCTAAAAGGCAATATCGCATCATTGTTAACGATGCTGAAGAAAAAGCTCAATCAATTTTAGAAAAGGCAAACAGAGATAATGAAAACTATTTAAACGATACTTATGAAAGAGCAAAGAAAATACTTGAAGAGAGTAAAAATGAAGGGTATGAAAAGGGATATAAAGATGGAACAGAAGAAGGATATGAAGACGGGACAAAAAAAGGATATGAAGAAGGATATGGAGAAGGAAAAAGAAAATCCGATATTTTGATCCAAGAGGCTCTTGAGATAAAAAAGGATTATTTAAGCAAAAGGGATTCTATCTATAAAGACATAGAAAAAGATGTAATATCCCTTGTAATTGATATATGTGAAAAGATATTGTACGAAAGAATGGATGAAAATAAAGAGCAGATTGTATCCCTTGTTTTAAAAGGTATTGAAAGTTTAAAGCCTGTAGCAAATATTACAGTAATAGTTTCCAAATATGATTATGACATAGTGGAAATGTCTAAAGCAAATATATTATCCAGAGCAAGCCTTGTTGACGAAATGGAAGTAAAAGTCGACAGCAATCTTGGTAAAGGAGACTGTATTATAGAAACGTCCAAGGGAAGTGTCGATGTAAGTCTTACAAATCAAATAAATGAAGTAAAAAAATTATTAAATAATATTTTAAGTAGCGAGTGATACGAATGATAGATAAGGTAGATATAAAAAAGTATATAAAGGCTGTTGAAGAAAAAAATTTTACTAAGTACTCGGGAAACATAACTAAGGTTACAGGTCTTACCATAGAATCTACCGGGCCTATGGTGAGCATGGGAGAGTTATGCTATATATACCCTCATAACCAAAGTACTCCAGTATTGGCTGAAGTAGTGGGATTTAAGGAAGATAAAATACTTCTGATGCCCTTGGGGATGATGGAAGGAATAGCATCGGGAAGTACAGTAGTATCAAGCGGAAATTCTTTAAGGGTAAATGTAGGAGATGAATTGGTTGGAAGAGTAATAGACGGGTTGGGAAATCCGATTGACGGAAAGGGTCCTATAAAAACTTTAAAGTATAATTCCGCTAATAGCAGTCCTCCCAATCCTCTGACAAGAAAGGTTATATCAGAACCTCTCCCTCTTGGAGTAAAAGCGATTGACGGATTATTAACTTGCGGTAAAGGTCAAAGAATCGGAATATTTTCAGGAAGCGGTGTCGGAAAGAGTACTCTTATGGGAATGATTTCGAGAAACAGCACTGCTGATATAAATGTTATAGGACTTATAGGTGAAAGAGGCAGAGAGGTGAGAGAATTTATTGAACATGATTTGAAGGAGGAAGGTCTTAAAAAATCGGTAGTTGTAGTATCTACATCGGATCAGCCTGCACTTATAAGGGTAAAAGGGGCAATGGTTACAACGGCTATTGCGGAATATTTCAGAGATAAAGGAAAAAATGTAATGCTTCTTATGGATTCTCTTACAAGATTTGCAATGGCACAAAGAGAAATCGGATTGGCAACAGGAGAACCTCCTGTGACCAGAGGGTTTACTCCATCCGTGTTTGCTGTTCTTCCGAGACTGTTGGAGCGTACAGGTACTTCCGATAAAGGGACGATAACGGGATTATATACTGTCCTTGTAGACGGAGATGATTTGAATGAACCTGTAACTGACGCAGTCAGAGGGATATTAGACGGACATATTGTTTTGTCAAGGAAATTGGCGAATCAAAACCATTATCCTGCTATTGATATATTAGCAAGTATAAGCAGAGTAATGCCCAATATAGTGGATAAAGAACATATGCAGGGAGCTAATGAAATAAAGGATGTGTTAGCTACATATAAAGAAGCCGAAGATTTAATAAATATCGGAGCTTATAAAAGAGGTTCAAATAAAAAGATAGATATAGCAATTGAACTTATTGATGACATTAACAATTTTCTTACCCAAGAAACGTTGAAAAATTATACTTTTTCTGATGTTAAAGAAATGATTTTAAATATAAGCAAAAGAATAAATGAGCTTAAACATGTATAGAGGTGAAGCATATGGAAAAGTTTAATTTTAAATTTGATAAGGTGCTGAATTATAAGTCAACTGTGGAAACTGTTAAAAAAGCGAATTATGGTAAATTAAAAGAAGAACTGAATAAAGAAGAAGATATACTAAATGGATATTATGACCATAAGGAAGATATGAAAACAAAGAAAAATGAGGAAGTTGCTAATACTAAAATAGGAAATATGCAACTTTACAGTAAATATCTAAATGATCTTAAGAACAAAATTGAAAAGCAGGAAAATGTGGTAGTTAATAAAAGAATAGATGTGGACAAGTCAAAGGAAGAACTTGTTGAAGCTTCTAAAGAGAAGAAGATATTTGAAAGGCTAAAAGAAAATAAACATGAAGAATATCTGTATTTAGAAAAATTATCGGAGGACAAAATTGTCGATAATTTGGTCAGCTACAGATCCAACGCCCGAGGATAGGGGGACTATAATGGAAAAGGCAGGGAAAATAAAAAACGAAAAAAGCAAACAAAATATAAAAAAATATAGGCAGAACGCAGAGCATGCAGTAAATGAAAAGAATAATGAAGAAAACAAGAAAAAAGGCAAAAAAAGAATTGTTTTAATATTAGTTATGATATTTATAATAATATTTTTAGTGTCCGGTGTTTTAATATATTTCAACAACAAGACATTTAAGACAAAAGTCAACGGTGCTTTGAGTAATGTTCCGGAGTTTATAGGTTCTCATTTTGGAGATCAGCCTACGGAAGAAAATAAAGAAGAGATGAGAAAATATATGGCGAATTATTATTTGTCTCTTGAAGCTGACAGGGCTGCCGATAAATTATATGTAGTTAAAAAGGATAATGAAGGATTATTTAATGATATTATCAAGACAATGAATGATGTTTCCTCTGCCGGAACGGAGAGTATACTTAAGCTGATAAGGAATATGGATCTAAGAAAGAATTCCCTTTCTTCGATATATGATGAAATACGAAAAGATGAAAAAAGTCAATTAGAGGATGAAATATCAAGATTCGAAGATATGGATACATATTTAGCTATAAACGAAATTGAGAGAAGATGCAAAGAGGATGGAGATTTTGCAGGAAAACTTCCTCAAATGCTTAAATATATGGACGAGGATAAAGCGGGAGAGATATTATATTATATAGACGAAGGAATAAGAAATGAGATTCTTTCGGGATTGGATCAAAAAAGCAGAGGTGAGCTTGAGAGCTTGATGCTGAAAGAAGAAACTGATAAAAATAAATATGCAGATTTGTCAAAGCTGTATGAATTACGACCTGTTGATGTGTGTGTAAAGGAAATAGGAAATACAGACACTTATTCTATTGAAGAACTGGCTGATATTTATTTAAATTTAAGTATTAAAAAATCATCGGATATACTGTCAAGAGTGGAAGACGAAGACTTTATGAAGGATATTTTATCGGCTGTAAGGAAAGAAGAACAACTTCAAAGAAGAGAACAAAACGTTGCTGAAAAAATGAGCGAAGGAATTAAATTTATCAGTGAATACAATAAAAAAATTGATGAATTGGTGGAAGTATATAAGAAAATGGATCCTTCAGATGTAGGAAATATTTTAGAAAGTATGATGGGGAATAATAAAACAGTTACCAAGTTTGAAGTTGATTCAACTCCTGTATTTGAAATATCGGATTCCACAATAGTATTGGATGTACTTGGAAAGATGAAAAAGTCTGCAGTATCTGAAATATTGGGTTCAATGAGTGCGAAAAATGCTGCGGAACTTACTCAAATGCTGGCGAAACCTTAAAATATAATTAACTAACATTGAAAGGAGGTGAAAAAGTGCAGGAATTAAATTTAAAAATTTTTGATATAGGAACAGCTGTGGCGTCCAATAAAGGAAAAGTAGACACAAAACACGGAATAAATTCACAGTTTGATAAACTGTTGAATGAAGTTAAATCCAAATATGGAATAGAAGATAAAGAAAGCAATGATTCCAAGAGTAAAGTAATTTCAAAAGTAAATCCTAAAAAAAGTGCTGAGAAAAATAGCATTAATGACATTAAGGAAGATACTAAAATTGAAGATGCCGAACCTTTGGAAGATAATGAAGAAACGGAGGATGGGACTTTAACAAATAAGGATATTGTTCTTTCTGTTCTTCAAAATATTATCAGTATTTTGGAAGATATCGATACCAGTAAACTTGATGATTCATCCACGAAAGATGCATTAAAGGAATGCAGGAAGATTATAGAGGATATCCAAGATATGGTTGTTAATTTAAAGCCGGAAGAAGAAAGTAATATTTTGGGACTTATCCAAGATAAAATAGAAAAATTCGGAGAGCTGATTGACAGCATAAAGGCAATAAAGAATACTGATGGAGGCATTCTTTTGAAAGATGATCTGAATGATTTGGATTTAATGTTAAAATCATTAAAGGGAGAAATTGTGAAGGATAATACCACGGCTGAGAAAAGCAATGAATCAGTAAATAACAAATCAGTTTTTAACAGCCGTTATGATGTGAAAAATGGGGAGACTTCCGGAGACAATGATAAAGAAGTATTAAACAGCTCAACGAAAGCGGATGAAAATCAGTTAAAGGTATCCCAAGAAGTTGATAGGCAGCCGGAAACGGAAAATTCATCAAAGATGGAAATGTCGGAAGAAAATAATCAAAGCAAAGATGGGGCAGAAGAGGAAGCAAATATTAAAGAATCAAAGGGAGAATCATTTTTAAGCTTAATTAAAAATGATAATACCGTTTCAAAGGAATCTGATGTTTTTAAAAACGATATTCCCCAAGTGAACAAGGAAAACATAATAGAGCAGGTAGCAGAGAAAATCAAGATTTTGGTAAATGACGGTAACGAAGGCAAGCAGGAAGTAAGAATAAAACTTAAGCCCGAGATACTGGGAGAATTGGTTCTGAAAGTAGAGGTAGAGAAAGGAGTTGTCGTAGCAAGAGCTGTAGTAGATAATTTTAGAACCAAGGAGCTACTGGAAATGAATATAAGCCAGTTGCAAGAAGGGTTGAAAGAGCAAGGATTGGATATAAAAACATTTAGTGTATATGTAGGGAATAACAGTGATTTTGAAAAAGAAGGCAAAAATAATTTCTTCAGCAATAAGAGAAATAAAAAAGTAAAAATGAAGAATGTTAATTTAGAAGGAATTGGTAATTATGATGCTTCTATGTTCGTTGAGAATTTATCGAATACGGAAGTCGGAAAACTTGATTTAATGGCATAGGAGGTGTAAAAATGGCAGTTGATGGTGTAAATAACAATGAACCGGTATATTGGTTCAAAGATGAAAAAGAACAAACCGAACAAACAGAAAAAAGTAATTCGTTGGATAAGGATGCTTTTTTAAGGCTTTTAATGACGCAAATGTCTCATCAGGATCCTTTAAATCCCATGGAAGATAAGGACATGTTGGCTCAGCTCGCACAATTTTCTTCCTTGGAGCAGATGAATAATTTAAATACCAATTTTAATTCCGCAAAGGATGAAATAGTGGAATCTCTTGAAAATATGAATAATAATCAGATTGATGCAAACATTGAAATACTCAAAGAAATAATAAATATAAAAAAAGCGATGGAAGCCTACGGAGGAGACGAATCTCAAAAAGATTCAACAGAAGGTTAAAATCATGTTTTATTAGGAGCTGTTATTATGGAAGAAATAAATGTTAAACAGTTGGAAAGTAGGATTATAACTAATTCTCCCCAAAATATCTCTAAGGGAAATGTAAATGTAGAAAATAAAAATTTCCAACATATATTAGATAGGATTAAGGCTAATCAAGAAGAAATTAAATTTTCCAAACATGCCTTGGAAAGAATGGACGGAAGAAAAATAGAATTAAGTATGGACGAAGCGGACAAGCTTAACAAAGCAGTGGAAAAAGCTGAGAAAAAAGGAGTAAAGGATGCTTTGATTCTAATGGGAGATAAGGCATTTATAGCGAGCATTAAAAATAGAACTATTATTACAACTGTTGACAGAGAAGGATTAAGAGATAATGTTTTTACAAATATAGACGGAGCGGTAATAATATAGCCGGACCTATTAAGGAGGCTATTATATCTGAACGACAGAGGATATAGTCCGTTCTTAAAAAATAGGAGGAATGTATTATGATGAGGTCAATGTACTCCGCAGTTTCAGGGCTTAGGGCACATCAGACGAAGATGGATGTTATAGGAAACAATATAGCCAATATAAATACTGTGGGATATAAAAAGAGTCAGGTGGCTTTTCAGGATTTGTTAAATCAGCTTGTCAGAGGAGCAGGAGCACCTCAGGACGGAAAGGGAGGTACGAATCCTCAGCAGGTAGGGCTTGGAGTTGGCATAGGTTCGATAAATACCATTCAAACTCAGGGAAATACTCAGGCTACCGACAGTCCTACAGATGTAATGATTGACGGTGAAGGATTTTTTGTGGTGACGGATGATACTAATTTTGAAAACAGATATTATACAAGAGCGGGGAATTTTACATTTGACAGGGCAGGAAATTTGGTTACGGCCGACGGATATAAGGTATTAGGCTACGGTGCCGACGAAGACGGGAACATTACGTCGGAGATCCGCCCCATAGTTGTAAACCGCTCTGAAACCGTGGCACCTACAACTACAAGGAATATTCAGTTTGACGGTAATTTGGATTCAAGGATGGATTTGCCCTATGAGGCTGTTGAGACTCAAGATGCAAGCGGTAAAAAGTACAAATTGGTTTTAAATAATGACGGGATATATAAAACCGATACTATAATCAGAGACAGCTTGGGAAACGGATATAAAGTTGAGTTTGAAATTTCAAAGAAGATAGATAATGTAAATGGAGAATTTCTTGATGCTGACGGTAATTGGAAAGAAGAATATAACATTACTCTTTATGATACCAAAGAGGCTGCATTAGCTGATTTAAATCATCTTTCCGGTCAATGGCAGTATAGAGTACTTTCCATAAAGCCGGAAGGTTCAGACGGAAAAACAATTACTCCTGCTGATACGGGGTTCCAGGATTTAGCTTTCAGCAGTGAGGGAAAATTGACTACGGGATCGAGTTTAAAGATTAAAATAGAAGGTGCTGAAACAGGATTTGGAGAGAAGGACGGAAGCGGAAATTACAATAATATAATAAATGTGGACCTTTCACAATTGCATCAATATGCCGATGATACTTCCGCAAAGCCTAAGATTTTGGAAGGAAATACAGCCGGAGTAATAGAAGGATTTTCTATTTCCCCTAATGGGGAAGTTGTAGGGCAATTCAGCAACGGCGAAAAAAAGACTTTGGGGCAGTTGATTTTGGCTAAATTTGATAACTCCATGGGGCTTCAAAAACTCGGAGGAA